>JAEEGK010005921.1_pt1 | contig 29544 bp, 21 predicted proteins | sample 8958771 | NCBI WGS metagenome assembly JAEEGK01 (sample SAMN16246547, study PRJNA631951) | gut metagenome | biome: gut microbiome; feature: rumen; material: SC-attached | host: Bos | place: Iran: Karaj | collected 2018-10 | reverse complement strand
GGAAAAAATAACTAAATGTAAATATATTGAAGATAATCCTCATATTTTTATTTATGGAACTAATAAAGGAAATATTAGATTATGTGATTTAAGAACTAATACAGATATGATGAAATTTCAAACTAAATTTTATGATGAGAAAGCAAATGTTAATAATGTTATTGCAAATTCACTTTTATCTGTTCATGATATTTCTGCTAATTTAAATGATAAATATACTTTTGCCACAAGACATTATTTTCAAGTTAATTTATGGGATATTAGAATGCAAAATTCACCTTCTAGTAAATTTTTAACATATGAACCAATAATAAATAGATTAACTTATTTATATCAAAATAATTATTTATCTGATAAATTTTCATTAGATGCTGATAAAAGTGGAAAATATATTTTAACTGGTGGATATAATAATATGTTTCATGTAATTGATATTACTCAAAGATTAAATACTCAAATTATTATTGATGATGTTAATGAAAAATTAATGAATACTAATGTTGTAAGGAGAGTTAATGCTAAAGGTTCTTGTGGTTATAAAAAAGATGATCCACATGCTCAAAATGTTAATTTTGATAAAAAAATATTACATCAAGCATATTCTCCAGTTGAAAATTATGCTTTATTAATTGTATATAATTGCATTTATTCATATAGTGGTAATATTGCTAAAAAAAAATAAGAATTTTTTATTTTTAATGATTAAAAATATTAAAAATAAGAATATAATGGATAAAAAAATATATTTAATATTTAATTATAAAACTTTATTTTTTATAATATAAAAAGTATTAAAAATTTAATTTAACTATATCTCTAGTATATACATCAGATTTTTGTGGAGGTTCCATTTCATCAAAAATTCTTTTAATTTGAATTTGTTTTTTAACTCCTTTTTTACAATAATTTAATAATCCATCAATTAATTTTGATTGAATAATAGAATGAAATTCTTTTTTAACTGGTTTTCTTTTTTCTTCATAATCATCATCATCTTTAAGTTTTAAAGCATTTTGAATTCTTACTATTCTTTGTCTTTCTTTATTTTTTTTAAACATAAATTGAGCTCTTAATTTATCAGTTAAATTTTCTCTTTCTTTTTTAAATATTGTTTCTTTATGTTCATTTTTTAATATTTTATTAACTAATTTAATATCATTTTCATAATTTGAAATTGAATTTTCAGCACAACTAATTGCTGAACTTATATCATATCTTGCTTTTTCAATTATTGTCATTAAATTCTCAAAATTTTTTGATTTTAAAAACATATCTTCAACTTCTTTAGCTAAAGTCAAATAAATTTCAAAACAATTATTAAAAAAATCATAAACTTCATTTAAAATTTTATTATTTTCAAATAAACATTCTACTTCATCAAAAATATATTTTTCCTTAAATTTCCTTTTATCAGGAACATTAATACCATGAAGTTTTTCAGCATAATGATAAAATTCATTTAATAATAATTGAGGTAATAAAATTATAATACCAATTGTTTCTTCCAAATATTTATTATATTTAATTTGAGATTTAAGTGAAAGTGACTTAAAAGCTTCAACATAATTTTCTTTTGTAACAACATTCAATTTATAATAAGAAATATTATCATTTAATAATCTTATTTGATCATGAATACTTTTAACTTGAAAATCAATATTATTTACCATTGTAGTAATTCCAGAAAAAGTATTTTGAGTAGTATGAGTTAATCCTAATTTAAATTTCCAATTCTCATTAACATGAGGTTGAAATGTTCTAATTCTTCTAAAACATTTTGTTAAATTAAATCTTTGTGAATTTGATATATATCCATATACTGGAATTGGTGGATTTTTTCCTCTTATTAATTTAGTTTTTTTTCTTTTTTTCTCATTTGCTTCTGTTATAAAAGGATTATTTTCTGTTTGATTTAATTTATTATTTTGATCTGTTTCATTTGGTTCTGTTTTAAATCGATGAAAATAATTATCTGATTCTTTTATATTTAATGTAGCTTCTTTTTTTAATTCATTTGATACTTCTTCTACAAATTTTGTTATTACTGCTGCTGGTTTTTCTTCCATTTCTTTAATAGTTCTTGGTGATATTGGTGGAAGTGCTTTTGGTGGAACATATGTTCTACCAAAATGTGAATTTATACCTAAACCATCAAGTCTAAAATTATCTTTAAATTTCATATTTTTAAACAGTTATTTTTATTATAAAATCAAAAATAAAAAAAAATAAAAAAATATATTCCTTTTTTTAAAATAGTATTATATATTTTTAAAAATGGAATTATATGATAAAATAAAAGAAAACAAATACATTTTGAAAATGGTAGTATTAGGTGATGTTGGTGTAGGAAAAACAAATATAATTCGTAGAATTATAGGTCAAAAATTTGAAGAATTAGAGCCAACAGTAGGAGTAGAATTTACATATGTTGATATAAATGATATAGATCCAGATGATCCAGATAAAAAATTAAGTATTCAAATATGGGATACATGTATTTATATAAATATAATTATATATATTTATAAAATTAGCTGGAGCTGAAAGATATAGAGCAATTACAACTAATCATATTAGAAATGCAGATGGCGCTTATTTAGTTTATGATATAACTAATTATTCAACTTTTGAAAATATTGATTTTTGGTTAGATATTGTTAAAAAGTCTTCTGAAGATGATATTGTTATTTATTTAGTTGGAAATAAAGCAGATTTAATTACTGATGAAGATAAAAGGAAAATTACTAAAGATCATGCTATTAGTTATTCTAAGTTAAGGAGGTTTCATGGATTTGGAGAATGTTCTGCTTTGAAAAATATTAATATTCAAGAAACTTTTGGTTCTTTTTATAAAACTTTATATAGGAAAAATAAAGAGAAATTGGAAGAAAAATTAAAAAAAAAAATTATTCAATTGGATGATTTACAAAAAAATCATTCAAATAAACCAAAGGATTGTTGTTAAAAAAAAATTTATTTTTTAATTATTTTTTTTATATTTAATTTATTCATTTTATTTTTTTCCTTTATATTAAAACAATAAAATAAATAATTAATCTAAGAAGCTATTTATTACCTTTAATTAACGTAATCAATTATTGAAACTTTCTTAAAAAGAAAGAAATAAAAATTAATTTAAAATTTACAAAATCATTTTTATTCTCTAAAGCTAAATAATATTAATTAACTCCCCTTTTTTTACCTAAAAAATTTACATCATTTCCTATTTCAATATCATTATTATTTACAAATTTATTTGATGATGAATCATCATTTAAATTATTTTCAAAAAAAATAAATGAATCTACAAAATCAGAGTTCGAAATATTATTACCTTTTTGACAAAATGAATAATTGGTTTCAACACTTAAATTATCTTCACCATTATCATTTTTTATTAAATCAATAATAAGTTTAACACAATCTTCTATCTTTTTTTTATTTAAGAAATATAAACTATTTAATAATTTATTAAATTCTTTTTCTGCTTCTTTTTTAATATTCTCATTTAAATTTTCATATTTTATTATCCCAAAATAAAAACATGAAATTGTAATTGTAAAAAAATCATATTTTCCAAATATTAAATATTCAGATATTGTAAAATGAATTAAAGTTCCTATTATATCTTTATATTCAGAAAAAATATTATTTAAAAAATAATTTTGAAATATTATTTCAAAAATATCATAAGGTGTAATAATACAAAGATTCCAATTACAATTTTTTAAAATTAACTGTTCAGCACGAAAAATGAATTTTAAATCAATTTTATGTCGAGTAATCCATGTTTTAAATTTTGTTAATTTATATGGACTTTCTAACTATATATTAAAATAAATAAAAATTTATTACTTTTAATATAATAAAACATGATGCAAGAAAAAAAAACATAAAAATATCTTTTTTTAATTTTTCATTTTTTGATATTTTATCCCAAATATTAAAACTAATTTGCATTATATTATTGACTTTTTCAATTAGTATTTGATTATCAAAAAATTCTGATAATTCCTAATTTTATTTAATAAATTTATATATACATCAGATAAGAAATTAATAAAATATAATCTATATTTATTAAATTTATCTAAATTCATTTTTGGTTTAAAATTTTGAGAAAATTTTTTAAAGAAAATATTTGAATTTACATTATAAAATTTGAGTACTTCAATAAATGACATTTTATATAAAATAAAATATTAATATTAAAATAATTATAATATATTATTTAGTTTTTTAATTCAGAAAGAATAATATTAATTTCAATATTTCCTTCTTTATTCATAAGATTATAAAATTTATCTGCAGAATATATAGCATCAAAAAGAAAAAGATCTGGGTTTTCATTTTTAGCAAATAAATTAATATTTTGATATTTATTATTTTTTGGATCTTTTATTATAATACTAACTATAAAATTTTTTTTAAATATATCATTAATAGCAAATGAGACTTGAAATCTAATATTATTAATATCAAGTTTTTCAATTATATAAAATATTTTATAATTATTTAAAAAAATTGAATTATCTTCTATCTTTATAGTTTCATTTTCATTTTCATATATATTATATAAAATTATTTTTTCACTTTTATAAACTATATATGAAATTTTTTCTGTTCTTTCAAAATTAATTTCTTCATCATAACTTTTTTTATTTTTAATTTTCTGACTATAATTTTTAATTTTATCTAATAATTTTTTATATCCATATAAGTCTTTATTTCTTATTATATCTTTCATAATATTACCTATTGAAAATTCATTTGAATCTTTTTCCTTTTGTGAGATATTAGTTTTTATATTTTCTACTTTTTTTACTAATTGTGATGTATTATATTTGATTTTTTCTGATAAAAGACTTATTTGATTTTTTAATATATCTCCATAAGGAAGAATATAATTAAGGTTTTGACTAATATTTTGAATCTTTTCATTCATTAAATTTATTTTATTTGATATATTTTTATATGATTGAAATAATTCTTGAATATTATATTTTTCTATATCTTTAATTTTAAAAACATTATGTTCTTTATGAACATTAATTTTATTTTTGTTTTTTTTAGAATTTAAATTAGAACTACATAATCCACATAATTTCTTTTTACAATCCAAACATAAAAAAATATATTTATAATGATGTTCAGGACATATTTCAGAATCATTATTTATTAAATTAAAATTAGAACTAGATTTTAATTCATTATCATATAAATTATTAATATCTTTATCCTTAATTTTTAAATTACTTGATCCCATTATTGATGAAGAAATTAGTTTTTTTCTATTTTTTTTTTTTTCATGTTCTATAAAAAATTTTTGAATACAATCAAAATTTGCAAATGGAATAAATTGTTCAAATTTATAATATGTTTTACATATAGGACATTGTTTACCTCCATTATTATAAAATGTTTTTAAACATTGAAAACAAAGTGATTTTTTACATGTCAAACACATTCTTGGACTTTTTATTATATCCATACAAATTGGACATTTTATAAAATCTTTTATTTCTTTTTCATCTTCATCATCTTCTTTTTCTTTTATTTCTAAATTAAAATTATCATTCATGATATTTATTTATTTAATTATTTAATCTATATTATTTTTAATATCTTAAAAAGTAAAAAGTTAAATTTTTTAAAAAAAATAATATTAAAATTATTTTCTTTTATTAAAATCTATTTTTAAGTAACCAAAAAAAAAAAAATTAATTTTTTAAATAATAAACTTAAAAAAAAAATGGGATGTAGTTGTTCATCATCAGAAAATGAAAACCCAAAACAAAAATTTCCAGAAAAAACTGACAAAAAATTTGTAGATTTTGAAGAATATAAAAGTAATAATAAAAAATATATAATACAAAAAAAAAATAAAAAAAATATAAATAATAGATGGTAAAATGATAGGAGAAGGAATAAAACAAATTCCATCATATAAATGTACAATTCCATATGATAAACTTCAAAAATTAAGAGCAGAATTTTGGGCAAGTAAAACAACATATAAATCAGTTTGGAAAGTTATAAGAGAATGTTGTGAAACTGATAGTGATACTGCAATAATATTATTAGATGCTGCTGAAATGGAATGTATTGATGGAAATTTAAGAAAAGTTATTTTGTCAGATACTCCTGATTTTATTTTTCAAGTTCCTAATTTTTGTATTACTGATCCTTTATTTGAAAGAGATTATGAAAGCTTAAAAGAAGAATTTAAAAATAAAAATGAAGTTAAAATTAAAGTTGTTTGTTATTATTTAGAAAAAAATAAAAATGTTATTTTAGATGTAACTAATAAAACTCTTGTTAAAACTGTTAAAAAAATGTTTGCTGATGCTATTGGTGTTAATTTTGTTCAAGTTAAAATTAGGTTTTTATTTCGTGGACAAGAATTATTAGATGATAATTTACTTTGTTATAATCAAGTTGAAGATATGTCAAAAATTCAAGTTATGGTTAATCGATTATAAATTATTTTTTTTAATGGGATTTTGTTATAGTATGAATGTTTTTTGTTTATTTATTTTTTTTATATATTATATATTCATTATTCTTTTATTTACTAATCCATAACAGTTAAAAAAATTTTAATTTTAATTAAATTATTTTTTTATAATTTATAATTTAAAAATAAATGAAATTATTAATCAAAGGAATCAATATACATTAAAAATATAAAAAGTTTATTGAAGTAAGAAAATAAAATAATTAAATATTTAGAATATAAGAATGATTGTTTAATTAAAAAATATCAATTATTATTTTTAATAATTGATAATAGGAAAAATCAGCAATAGTTATTATAAATTCAATAAAAAATATTTGTATAAACTTAAAGTACATAAATTAATTGTAAAATTAAAATCTTGTTAGACTAATGCTCCAAAGTTTTAAAATGTTAATGATATTAAAATTTGTATTTCAATAGAAAATGAACAGGAATATATTTTTAGGATAAAATTATAGGATTTTTATCATATGAAATTTATGAAAAAGAAAAATTATTATTATTATTTTTCACGTTCAAATTCAGAAACAAATTCTAATTAAAAATCATCAATTTATTCAAATTAATATATTTATATAAAAAAATCTCAAAAAAATGATGAAAATTATCTAATTTTAGGTTTAAAAATTATAAAAGTCAAATTAAAATTAGAAAATATGAAATACCAAAAGTAAAATCAATTTTAAAAACGAAATTTTAATAAAGGTAAATCTTTTAAAAAAGGTAGTTTTTGGGGAATTGAAAAATCAAATTAATGTTGAATAATAGCAATAATTTTTATAAAATTGTACAATTTCAAATATATTTGTAAATAAATCATAATAAGGAAAAATATATTGTATATTTAGAATAATTTCATTAATTTAATTGCATTTTAATATTATGGAAAGTTAAAAAAAATTTTTATTTATTATTTTAATATATTAATCTTAATTATTTATATCTTTAATTTTTAATTAAAAAAAAATTTATTTAATGTTTTATTAAATTAACACTTGATGTTCTTTTTTTCTTTTTTGCTTTTTTATCCTTCTCTGGAATAACTAAAAATCTTTCTAATTCTTTTATTTCTCTATTTTTAGATGCAATTTTCCTTTCCATAACTTTAATTTGTTGGAATAAATTTTCAATATATTGTTCATCTTCTCCTTGATTTGACATTTTAACATATTGATTATTATACATATTAATTAAATTCTTTAATTCATTGGCCATATCAACATCATATTTACTAGTATAATTATATAACGCATTATATAAAGAATCTTTTTCAATAATTTTTTTTGTTAATTCTTCCTTTAATTGTTTATTTATATATTTACATTCAATTAACATATTATTTATATGAATTAATTGTTTTGCATTATCACTTTTTAATCTATTTTGATAATCTGATGCTTGTTTTACAAAATTATTTTCTCCTGTAGTTTTAAATAAACTTGTTTTTAATTCAGAAATTGCTTTTGTTAATTTATCAATTGAATGCTTATAATGAGCATTTTCTTCTCTATAAGTATCAACAATATGTTTTTCAACTAATTGACTTTTTTCTCCTTCTTCTTTTGGAGAAGTAAAAACAAAATCTCCTAATCTTTGATTTGTACTTGTTATTGATGTTAAAAAATTTAAATCATTATTACTATTTTCAATACAATAATCTTGAAGAGATAATTTTTTACCTATATTAAAATCAGTTATTATTGTTTGAAGAACTCTTTCATTTTTACTTTGTTCTGTTTCTTCTTCTTTACCATTATCTGTCATTGAACTTAAAAAACTCATTCTTGATCTATCTACACTTACCCTACTTTGAGATGTCAGTAATTTACTTTTATCTATTGAACTTCCTAATTTTGTTGCTTTTTGTTTACCAAAATTAAACTTCATTTAATTATTTTAATTATTATATAAAATTGAATAAATAAATATTAAATTTTTCATTTAAATAAATTTTAAATAATTATCTTTTAAAAGGTTGATTATATATAAAATGCATTCTTTTGTTTATTTTTTATTTCTAATTATAGGTAAATTTACAAACAAAAATAAAATTATATATGTTAATTTTAAAAAAAAATTTTTTTTAAGAATTTATCAAAATATTTTATCATCAAAACTCATAAAAATTCTCAATTAGAAAAATAAATAAACTAATAAAAAATATTTTATTATAATATGAATAAATTAAAATTATAAAATTAAAATTCGAAATAATTATTAAAGGTTAATTTAATATATTAAAAGAAAAATAATAACAAATGTTATAACTTCTAATGATTATAAACATTATGTTGCCATTTAAATCAAGATAATATTATTATTAATAATATTTAAGAATGAGAATATAAATTAAAACTTATAATTACTCTAAACTATTAAATTTTATTGAGAAAAATGAAATACTTAAAATATAACAAATTTACAATCTTTTTAAAGTATTTGATTTAAATTAAATATATAAAATAAAATATTATCTACATTATTAATTGTATAATAATATATTTCATTATTTTGAAAGACAATATTTATTTCTAGTTTTTACATTTATATTTGAGTTTTTTTTTCCAAAAATTCTTCTATGAGTTTTCCTTGTTATTGCAGAAGAAATTTCAAGGCAATATAAATTAATTTTTAAATCTTCTTTACTTGGTTTAAAATATCTAAAGGTATTATAATTCCTATTAAAATCATCATAAACAAGTGGATTTAAAAAAATATTATTTTTTATATTTTTTTTTTCAAAATTATTATTATTAAATATTATTTCTTGAGAATTAAAATTAGGTAAAGAATTTATTTTAATTGTTTTATGAGCAGAAATAATTTTTTTCTTATAAACAATATCAAATTTATCATTTTTACTATTTTCTTTTTTCTTCAATAATTTTTTATTAATAACAGAAAGACCATCATTTAAGGTATTAAAATTATTTATAAAATTTATTTTAGATGTTGTTTTTGTAGTTTCATCTCTCATTAAAATATCAATATCTAAATGATTTTTAGCTCTTTTTTTAAAACTTGAAAGTTTAAAAGAAAAATCACTTTTTTGTTTTAAATGAATTCTATCTCTTAATATCATAGATTCTGAAAAATTAGATTGAATATCACTTTTTTTAATTTTATGTTTTATACCTTCTTTTCTTTCTGATAATGGTCTTTCAATTTTTTTAATAAATTTTTTTTTTGAATATTTTAATTTTTTTCTACCTCCATTTACAAATTTGTATTTAGTTTTAATATATTCAACTGCAGATTCTCTTTGTTTAAAAAGTAAACTTGTTATAACATCATTTTTCATTTTTTGCATTTTCATTAATCTTTCTTTTATAATTGGACTTATATTTAATATAGTTTTAAAAAAAGTAATATTAATTTCATATATAATTGAATTATTAGTTTTACAAGAAACTGTAAATAAATATTTATTATTAAATACACAATCACTAAGTCCAATTATATCATTTTCACCAAAACTTTCTAGTTTCAATTCTCTCTGAATAAAAAATTCTTTTAAATTTTCTATATCATTAATTTCAGTTAACTTCTTTTTATATGAAGTACAATTTAATATCTCATCCATTTCTATAATACTTTTATTTGCCTTTGTTTCAAATTCTCCTCTTTGAATAAAATAAATAAAATTTTTTTTTTCATATGGATCATTTTCATTATAAAGAATTTCTTTATATTTACAAATTTTTTGTTTAAAATAATTAGTAAAAGTTCTTAAATTATTAAATTTATCATTATTTTTAAATAAAGTTAATCCCAATAAAAAATTCATTTTTTCTCTTCTTGTTTTCTCACTAATTTCTTTCAATATATCATTATATAATTCAATACTAAAGAAAGCCAAATCAGTATTTTTAGAAGAAATAATAGTTTCAACTCTCTTATTTTCATTTAAATAATTTATATCTGATAATTCTTCACCAAATTTTTCACCTGGTCCTAAACTTTCAGCAATAAAATAATTTGAAATTAATATATCTTTTTTATCTAATAAAAAATCATTAATATCTTCTTCTTCTTTAGATACTGGTTTTATTCTATTTATATAATCTTCAGTCGAAATTATTTCATGTTCTTTTTCATAATTTTTTTCAAAAAAAATAGTAATATTATTATCAATATATTTAAAAGTATCAATTATTTCATCTTGTATACTTAAAACTAAATCTTTTTCATCATTTTTTTCAAAAGGTAATATTTGCTTTAAAGAATTTTTTATTAAACTAAATCTTGGTTGAAATGTATTAACTGCTTTAATAGGAGAATTTTTAATTTTTTTAGCATTTTTTTTATTACTTTTTTGTTTAAGTATACTATTTCTATTATATAATGAACTTTTTGTAGATTGAAATCTATATTTCATTTTCATATTATAATTTTGAATTGTTATATATGCTCTTTTTATCCAAATATCAAAATTTTGTTCATTCATAGGATATTGGTCATTATTTTTATTTAATGTTTTTTGCAATAATGCTTTTTCGCCATATTTTCTTAATTTAAGTAAATAAATAAAATATTCTTGTTCTGTTAATTTTACATATTCTTCATTTGGTACTAAAATATCAACTTTACCTTTTAAAACTAAATAAAAATTATCTATATCATCATTATATTTATATATTATTTTATTTTTTTCAAAATATTTATGTTTTAATGTAAATGATAAACAAGAAAATAAATCTCTAAAATTTTCTTTTTTTACTTCTTTAATCCCTTGAGCAAAAGGATTTAAGTTCATTAAAAAATCTATTACCACTTGATTTTCATTAATATCTCTTTTTGGATTTTTAAATAATTCAAGACCTTTTTTATAAAATTGTTCTTGTGATAAATTTGAATAATTCATTAAAATACTAGGATTAGTTTGTATACCTATTCTTTTTGATGTTCCTTTTTTTGAAATAAAATTATTTTTTATTGGACTATATTTATTTAAACTTGGACTATTCATATTTGATCCTATTAAACTATTGACACTATCATTTTCTGACACTTCAAATTCAATACTTGAAATAGAGTTTTTATTGTTAATTTCTTCTATCATTAATTAATTTTTTTATTATTTTTATATATTAATTTATTTTTCATTAAAATTAAGTAAATAAAAAATATAATCATGAAACCACATTTAAAAACAAGGAATCATCAAATTCTTGAGAAAATAAATCTATTAACAATGGATTTTATTCTATCTAAAAATTATTCTCCTGGAAATTTAAATAATAATTCTAATAATAATAAGTTAGATAATTTTACTTTTGATATTAATAATCAAAATGCATTATTTAATAATCCGTTATTTAAGGAAAAATTATCGTCTGCTTTTTCTGAAATGTCAAATAAAAATTTAAAAAAAAATAAAACCAAATCAAAAAGTTTAAATTTTAATATAAATAAAAATCTACCTCAAAAAAATATGGAGACAATTTATAATACTGATAAAAGAGATATGTTAAACAGAAAAAAAGATGAAATAATGAAACTTTTAAACCCAATTGATTCTAAATTTAATAAAATGAAAAAAAAACAGACAAAAAAAGACATTCATTTAATATTAATAAACCTTTATTAAATAATGAAAGGAAAATTAAATTTCCTGAAAAAGTTAGAAATGAATTAAATAAAATTTTATTTAAAGATAATATTCCCAATATTTCTAAATCAAAGCTTTTAGAAAAAAATGAAGAAAATAATAACACTAAAACTATCAATACTTTAAAATCTAAAAATATATTAGAGCCTAAAAGAAATAAGAGTTCAAATTATAATTTAAAACATAATTATAATAGAAATCATACAAATTCAATTGTTGATTCAATACAAAAATTAAAACAACAATATGGAATTTAAAATAAATTTTATATATTTTATTTTTTGAAAAATAAATAAAATTATATATTAAAAATAAAAATGTTAAATAATTTTTAAAATAGAAAAACAATTTAAATACAATTAAAATAAAATAAAACACTTTTATATTAATTATAAAGCTTATATATTTTATTTATATTTAAAAAAAATAAATATAGTATTAATCATTTTTTTCAAAAAAATTTTTTTTCATTACTTGTTCTTTATTCACAATTTCATCAACTCTTTTACTTTCATTATAATAAGTAAAGGATGGTAAAATAATTTTGCATTCTTCACCCTTTAAAATTTTACCAAAAAATTCTTTTTGTTTATTTTCATTAAAATAAACTTTTACTCCAAATTTATTAACATCATAACTTATTTTTGGTTGATTTATATAACAATGCAAAATTATTTCCATCGTTTTTTTAATAAATATAATAATATCATTATTTACTCTTTCATTTTTTCCATTTATATCTAAAACATTTTGAATTTCTTCCATTATTTCTCTATAATTTTCTTCTTTTACTAAGTTATTAAGTAATCTTTTACAATCGACTTGGAATGAATTTTTTAAAACACAATCCAAAGTATTTCTTACGTTTTTATCATTAAATTTAGAATCTAATGTTTCTTCAATTTTTATAAAATGATTCTTTATTATATTTCCACAATATTTAAAAACTTCTCTATAAAAAAATTCTACTCCTTCTATTTCAAATTCGTCATATAAATATTTTTTAAAAAAATTCAAACAATCAATTTGTAAAAAATGATTTATATTATTTTTTAATACATCAAATGAAGGAAATGAATCTCCTTTTACTTTTTGATGAATTGATATATGAGAACGAATATTGGATTTTAAAATAAGAATTTCGTTGTATAATTCATTATTTTGTTTTTTTAATGCTATATTTTTATTTTTTTCTCGTTTTAATTTTTGTATTGCTTCTTTTATTTCATATTCTTCATATGATGATAAAATTTTTGGGTATGATTTTTTTGTAACGTTATTCCCATATCTTGAATATTTATCTACCATTATTTTTGAAAATATTTTTTTATTTAAATTAAATTATATAACATTAAAATAATAAATTTAAATTTTTAAATTAAACAAACTTATATTTTGTTTTTTGAAATGTAATATATATATTATTATTTTTATTTATATAAAAATTTATTATAAGTTGTATTTGATGTATTATTTAATTATTAATTTGATTTGGGGAATTTAAGAGAAAAAAAGTAATATTAATAAAAAAGAAAAAAAAAAATAAAAATAAAATCTTATATATTCTTTTAAATAAACATTTTATAATAATTAAATAGAACATTTGCGTTATTTATAAATATTTATTATTAAGATTATTTTCCATAATATAAAAAGAAAAACAAAAAAATTTTATGAATTCATTTTTTTTTGAATATTTACTACATTTTTTTCTAAATTTTTATTCAGTAATTTAAATTAATTTAAATTTTTGAGAAAATCAGAAGAAGAAAAATATTATTAATATCATTATTTTATAAATTTTAAAATCAATAAACAAGTATTTCATTGATTTTATTTTCTGTTTTTTATTTCTAGGGATATTAATAGTTCTGATATTTTAGATAAATTATTAAACATAGAATACATAACAATTTCTTTAATCATATTATGAAATAATTTTTACATTAAATAAAATTTTTTATTTGTTTAAAATTGAATCATCTATATAATTAAATATACTTGATAAGCAATCCAGAATTTAAAAAATTTTTTGATAAAAAAGAATATATAATTTAAAATAAAATAAAGAAAAAATCTTCGAAATAAATTTTTCATTATAATACTAATTTCATGTTTTTCCACTCATTAATTACAGTAAAGACATTAAAAAAAATAAAATATGAAAAAAAATTAAATTATTAACTACCGTAATCAAAAATCCAATATAAAAGAAAATCAAAAAAAAAAATATATATATTAAAATGTCAGACGAGCCACAAACAAAAGTTGAAGAAGAAAATAAGGATGAAGATGCCAAATCTCAAAGTTCTCAATCATCAAAATCAGAAGAAGAAGAAAAATTATTTGAAGAAAAAAAAGACGAAGAAAAAAAAGAAGAAGAAGGAAAAAAATATTCAAGACCAATATTAAAAAGACGTAAATCATTATACGAAGGTTTCGACGAAAAACAAGAATTCTTCAGACCTGAATATCATTTTGATAGTAAAGATCCAGTGAAAGAAAAAATGTGGGAATTAATGGATGCATATTTACCACGTGATAAACTCTCAATTCAAAAATCAATTGTAACTCACATTGAATATACATTAGCAAGAACAAGATTTGAAATTGATGATAATTATATTTTCCAAGGTACTGCCCTTTCAGTAAGAGATAGACTTCTTGAACAATGGAATGATACTCAAATGTATATTAGGATAAATAATCCTAAAAAAATTTATTATTTATCTATTGAATTTTTACTTGGAAGATTATTACAAAATGCTTTAGTCAATTTAGAATTAGAAGATAGATATAGAGATGCTTTAATGGACTTTGGTGTTAAATTAGAAGAAATTTATGATTGTGAAAATGATCCTGCTTTAGGTAATGGTGGTTTAGGAAGATTAGCTGCTTGTTATATTGATTCACTTGCTACTTTAAATTATCCTGCTTGGGGTTATGGTATAAGATATGAATATGGTATCTTTAAACAAGTAATTGAGAATTTTGAACAAAAAGAACTTCCTGATTATTGGTTAACTAAAGGTAATCCTTGGGAAATTATTAAATTAGATTTACAATTTAAAGTCAGATTCTATGGTTATTGTAAAGATGATTATAGAAATGGTAAAAAAGTTAGAGTATGGAGAGGTGGTCAAGAAGTTCTTGCAATTGCTCATGATACTGCAGTACCTGGATTCCAAACTTTCAATTGTAATACTCTTAGATTATGGAAAGCTTTTCCTTCTGAAGAATTCAATTTCGATGAATTTAATAGAGGAGAACATCAAAGTGCTCTTGAAGGTAAAGATCAAGCTAGTTATATTTCTGCTGTTTTATATCCAAATGATTCTACTTTAAGTGGTAAGGAACTTAGATTAAAACAAGAATATTTCTTCTCATGTGCCTCAATACAAAATATCGTTAATAGATTCAGAAGAACAAAAGCACCTTGGAGTGATTTCCCTAAATATAATACTGTACAATTAAATGATACTCATCCTACTATTGCTTTAGTTGAATTATTAAGAATTTTAATTGATGAATATGAATTAGAATATAAACAAGCATTTGATATTGTTCTTAGAACTTTCAATTATACTAATCATACAGTTCTTCCAGAAGCACTTGAAAAATGGGGTGTTGATATTTTCGAACGTTTACTTCCTCGTCATTTAGAACTTATTTACTTAATTAACTTTTACTTTATGGAGGAATGTAAAAAGAAATTCCATGAAGATTGGGATAAAATTGGAAGATTATCAATTATTGAAGAATCATATCCAAAACAAATTAGAATGGCTAATTTATGTGTTGTAGCTTCATCACATGTTAATGGTGTTGCTAAAATTCATTCTGGTTTAGTTAAAACCATGTTATTTAAAGATTTTGCTGATTTATGGCCTAATAAATTTACTAATGTTACTAATGGTGTTACTCCTAGAAGATGGGTTCATTGTGAATTCCCTGAACTTTCTGCTTTATTAACTGAATATAATAATGGTAAAAATGAATGGCTTGCAGAATTAGATTTACTTGAAGATGTTTTAGATAAAGTTCAAAAAGAAGGTAAATTAAATGAATTTATTGATAAATTCAAAGCAGCTAAATTAAAAGCAAAATTACGTTTAAAAGAATTTGTTAAAACTCATTGTCATATTGATATTGATGAAACCTTTATGTTTGATATTATGGTAAAGAGAATTCATGAATATAAAAGACAATTTATGAACTGTTTATATTGTATAAGAAGATATCTCGATATAAAAAAAATGAGTCCAGGAGAAAGAGAAAAAGTAAATAAAAGAGTAACATTCTTTGGTGGAAAATCAGCACCAGGATATGCATTAGCTAAAAATATAATTAAATTAATAAACATGGTAGCAAATACAGTAAATAATGATTCAGATGTAAATAAATATTATAAAGTTATCTTCTTACCAGATTATAAAGTATCTTCAGCACAAATTATTATCCCAGCTGCTGATATTAATCAACAAATATCAACAGCAGGAACAGAAGCTTCTGGTACATCATGTATGAAATTCGTTATGACTGGTTCATTAATTATTGGTACTCGTGATGGAGCAAATATTGAAATTGCAGATAATATTGGAGAAGATCATATTTTCTATTTTGGTAAAAATGTTCATGAAGTAGAAAGAATTAGAAAAGAAATTGCAGATGGAAGAAGAGGATATGTTGGAAGTAGATTACAAGAATGTTTTGATGCTATTTTAAATAATAGATTTGGAAATACTAAATTTATGCATGATTATATTAATGGACTTATTAATGGAGGAGATTTTTATCTTGCTTGTCATGATTTCTATGATTATATGGAAGCTCAAAAAAGAGTTGATGAAGAATATCAAAAACCTGATGTTTGGTATAAGAAATGTGTAGAGGCTATTTGTAAAATGGGATTCTTCTCTTCTGATAGAGCTATTCAAACTTATGCTAATGAAATTTGGGATATTAAACCACTTGAAGTTCCTAAACCTTCTATTACTAAAAGTGGTCATTTTGTCTCTACTGGAGATTTAAAAAATCTTGATAAAAAATAAATAACAAACTTTTAAAGAGTTTTAAATAAAAATGAGTTAATTTATTATTTAAATTTATCCTAGAATTGAGTTTAGAAATTTACATTTTTTTTTTTATTGTTTTTTTAAATTTTAATTTTTAAATATTATTTTTTGAATTTTTATTACTATCTATTATTATATTTTAAATTAATAAATAAATTAAAAATGAAAAAAAATAATATTATAATAAAAGAAAATATTTATTATATCAATTGAACATTTGTTTAATAAGATTTTCATTTTCTTGAGAATTCAAAGCATCAATTTCAATAGTATTAATATCAAATCTAACATAACCATCATTCCCAAATCCTCCAAGAATTAAAATTTTATTCCCATAATTAACAATAGAATGTTCAGCAAGAGGTATAAAATTTTCTTGTTCATAAACAGGACGAATCCACTTAAAATTTTCTAAATCAAAAAACCAAACATCATTAAGTAAATTTCCTTTATTAATATCATCATTTTTTCCTCCATAAAGACATAATAAATTTAAAACATTAAAAAAGCACATAGAAGAATTTATTCTCGGAGCAGGTTCAATTCCATTTGTAGGGACTTCAACAATATCAACTGGTTTAACACCAATACGAATTAACCATAATTTCTTATAAAAATTATTTTCTTTATCAATTCCACCAAAAATATAAATTCCTTCAATTTTTGGTTTTCCAATTTTTCCTTTTGTAATAGAACCTTCTGGAAATTTATAAACATTTAAATCTTTATGAATTAATATTGATATATTTTTTATTACTAAAGCTGCACTATGAAAAGCAATTCTTGGAATTTTTATTAAAGTTCTAAAATTAAGTGGAAACCATTTATATTTTAAACAATCAAATATCCATAAATCATTTAAATAATTTCCATTATCATCAATTCCACCATGAATAAGTAATGTTGATCCTATTCCTATTCCTATATGATTTCTACGAAATTTTACATTTTTTGCATTTTGACATTTTGGATAATAAAAATTTTCTCTTTTCATATCAAAAATACAAATGTTTTCTTCTTTATCTCTCATATTATTTCTTGGAAATGTACCACCAAAAATATATAAATTATCAAGATAATAACTCATTGAATGACCATATCTTGTTATTGGTGAGTCATCATCACGTAATGATACTTTTCTCCAATTTATAAATTCATTTATTGAAGAATTTTTTTTTAGTTTTTTTATTAAATCATCATCTATTTTATTTATTATATTTTTAGTTCCTATTTGACATATCCATAAATCATTTAAAAATTTACTTTGTATTCCACCAAAAATATAAAGTTTATTACCTTCAGTTTTACAAATTGAAAATTGACCTCTTGATGATGGATGAAATAAAGTATTTATACAACTTTGATGTATTGATAATGCATTTAATAAATCATCTCTTGGTAATAATTTACTTGTTGGTATTATTGGTAAATCATCTGTTTTTATTTTTAATAAACCTTTATAACTATTTTTTTTTTTAATTTTTGATTTTTTTACATTATTATTTGAATCTGATGTTATTTTTGATATTTTTACTTTTGGCATTAATTTTAACATTTTTTCCTTTTGATGATAATCATTTATTCTTCTTGTATAACAATTAAATTGATGTTCCATTCTAATATTATTTAAAGTTTTATATATGTTATTATTGAAATTTAATGCATGTTGTGATTTAAATGGATTTGAATATAATTCTTTATTATCTACTGAATGAGTAAATATTGAATTATCTTTTGGTGTTTTTTTAAAAAAATGTTGAATTGATGTTTTTTGAAAATCATTTAATTGAGAATTTAAATAATATCTTGATGATAATTCTTGTTCACTATTTTGATTATATGATGTATATATTGTTGAAATATAATTATCATCTTTCTCTGTTAATGTATTATTCAAATAATCATTATTATTATTTCTTTTTTTTATTTTTCTAAATGTCATTTCTTTTAAATTTTCCAAATTTTCTATTGTTTTTGATAAAGATTCTGATTGATTCATTACTGATTGTGGAATTTTTTCTTCCATTGAATAAATTGTAATTGGTTTTTTTAATGTAGGAAAAATTTTGAATAATTTTATTTTGGATTGTTTCATATTTTTTTTACAAAATTTTTTATTTTTATTTTTTATTCTATTTATATAAATGTTTTTATATATTAATATATTAATATGGAGGATAATAAATTTGCTCATCCTGATATTATTTTAATTTTAGAGCATTCTGGAAATAATATTTGTGCAGATTGTGGAAATAAAAAAGTTTTATGGTGTTCAGTTAATAATGGAGTATTTTTATGTGTAAAATGTGCAAGAAATCATAAAAAAAAATTAAAATTATATTCAATTATTAAATCATTAGAAGCTGATTTATTTAATGACTATGAAATTAATTTATTGAAAAAAGGAGGAAATATGAGATTTAATAATTTAATGACTGAATATAATATTCCTTTATCAAATGATATGAAAGAATATAAATATCAAACTTTAATATCTGGTTATTATAGGAAATTATTAGATAATGAAGTTAAAGGAATTAAAAGCTTAATTAAGAAACCTTCTTTACAAGATGGTATATTAAAAATTAATCCTGAAATTTATAATAATAGAATCTTTAATAATAATCAATATATAAATCAAAATAATATAAATTATATTCATAATCAAAATATTAATCAACAAATAAATTACCCTATGAATCAAAATATAAATAAAAACTTTAATAATATGCCTGAAAAAAGTGAAATAAATATAAATTATTATAATCCAAATTATAATTCTTGGAATAATGTTTTATCTTCAATGGGACAAATGTTTAATACTTTTATTAAAGATTATGAAATCGATAAAAAAATTGACCAGGCAAATGAATATATAAATGAAAAAAAAATTCAAATTTCAAATTCAGAACTTTTTCAAAGTATGAAAGAAAAAGCTGAAAATGGTATTCAAATTATAAAAGAAAAAGCTTCTGAATTATATAATGGGGAAAGATATGATAATGAATTTGATCACACAAAAAGTTCTGATATAGTAGAAATGCCTAATGAAAACCCAAAAAAAGAAAATGAAAAGGATAATATTATTAGTAATGAAAATAATAAAAATAATAATAGGCAAAATTAAAATATATTAATAGAAATTAATTTTTATATAATTTATTTATTCTTAAAAATTTTCAATACTTATTGATATTTAATACATTTTCTAAATTTTTTCTAAATAGTTAGATATTTTTTTTTGTTTATGAAAAATTTTATAGTTTTGATTTATTCAATTACAATCTTAAATATAATTTCTTAAAATAATTCAAAAATATTTAATCAATATTATTATTCAAAAAAATTTAAATAAAAATATAAAAAGTTAAAAAAAAATAAAAATAGATTTAATTATATAAAGAAAAAAAATAAAATGCAGCCATTATATAATAATCCAATAGAAGAAGATTTTTATTATGATGAAGATGTAGATGTAATAAATACACAAGAACAAACAGTATCAGAAGGAAAAATAATAGCAATTAGAGGACAAATTTTATTAATTCAAAATTTAAAAACTAACAAAGAAGAACAATATAAAAGAAGTGATAATTGTATTTTAAAACAATGGAAACCAGGAAGACCTTTTTTAATATTTAATAGAGTAGATATTGAATTAATAAATACAAATTATTGGGTAGAAGGTTTAATAATAAATATAAATGAAGAAAAAAATGAAATTACAGTAAGATATTTAGATAAAAATCAAGAAATAAAAGAAGAAAATATAAATCAAAACTCAGAAAGAATTGCTCCAATTGGAGAACACACATCAAAAAAACAACATAATAGTGAAAAATTAACAAGTGATGAAATAAATAAAAAATTATTTAAAAACAGAAAATTTGTACAACTAAATCAAAATCAAGAAAATAAATTTAGAAAAAATATATCAAATATGCATTTATTTATAAAAGATATTAAAGGAGATGGTAATTGTATGTTTCGTGCAATAAGTGATCAAGTATATGGAAATGAAGAAAAATATGATATTGTTCGTCAAAAATGTATGGATTATTTATTAATTGAAAGAGATTTTTTTGAACAATTTGTAGAAGGAGGAAAAAATGGATTTGATGAATATATTGAAATGAAAAGAAAAAATGGAGTTTGGGGAGATGATATAGAATTACAAGCTTTAAGTGAAATTTATAATAGGCCAATTGAAATTTATTCTAATTCTACTAAACCACTTAAAACTTTTCATGAAAATCAAAATGAATTTAAAAGAGATAATTATGAAAGAAATATTAAAGAAAATGATAATAAGGGAAATAATAATAATAATATTAATGATAATGATATTGATAATGATGATTATATTATGCCTATTAGAATTTCTTATCATGGAAAAAATCATTATAATTCTATAGTCCCTAATAAAGAAAATTTACAACAATGGAGAAAATTTAGAAAAAGTTTTATACAATTAAATAATGGAGAATATGAAGATAAAGTTTTAGAAGAAGTTAAAATTAATAAAGAAAATAAAAAAATAATAGAAGAAAATGAAAAAGCAAGAAAATTATTTATGGAAAAAAGAAATAAATATTTAGATGATTTATTAGATGATATTATTTTAGAAGAAGATGAACAAGAAAAAAAAAATAATAATGAAAATAAGAATATAAATAAATTAGATATTATAATGAAACAATCAGAATTAGAAAAAAATGAAGAAGATATGATTAATTCAGCAATAAAAATGAGTTTGGAAAATGAAAACAAAAATAATCCTAATAAAAACCAAGATATGGATTATTTTTCTATTCCTTCGATTCAAACTGCTTTAGAATTTGGTTTTTCTTTAGATGATGCAATTATGGCATGGTCAATTTATGGAGATAATCAAGATTTAGTTTTACAATATTTATATAGTATGCAAGAAGGAAATATTAATTAATTAATAAATTTTTATATTATTATATATTTTAAAAAATTTTATTTTTTGAAAAATAATCAAAATTTAAAATGTCTTATTTTTTTTAATTTTTTTTATTTTTTTATTTTTTATATTATATTTTTATAAATATTAAAAACAATTTAAAATATTTTATTAAAATTTTAATTCATAAAAACATTAAAACAAACAATAAAATATAATAAATTTTACAAAATATTCCATGAAAAATAATTAATTTAAAAATTTAAATATAATAAAACATGTCTAAAATTGATCTCGATTTAGAAAAACATTACGAAATAAAATTAAATACATCAAAATTATATAAATACAATTCATGTGAAACAATAAACATTCCATTATTTGGTCATTTCGAATATCCTCAAGGTAGTACATTTATAGATCCAAGATTATCAAATGATGAACAATATCTTTCATCAATAGCAAAAGGTGCAAATTTAGATTATGTTTACATTTGGAAAACAAATAATTTAGATAAATATCATTATAAATATGATGCAAAAGGAAAAGTTGAAGGAGTAGAATTTGCACCAAATAATAGATCATTTATTATAATTTATAAACAAGAACCTCCAGTTCATTATAATATTGCAAGTGGTAAAGTTATTGTTAAATTCAAACCAACTGATCAAAAACAAAGTCAAACTCTTTCTTTTTCTTTTTCTACTGCTGGAAGATATTTTGGTTTAGCTACTGAAGATCATTTTACAGTTTGGGATGTTTTAAAAGGAAAAGTTGTTAAAAATTTAAAAGAAAAATCTCCTTTTAAAGTTATAAGAGGTGATACTTTAATTTCAATTGATCCTAAATGCAATGTTAAAGTTATTGATTTTGTTAAAGAAGAAACTAAGAAACAATTTAAAATTAATAATGTTAATTCTTATAATAAAATTTTAGCTGCTATTTTATCACCAAATGATGTTAATTTTTTATTTGCTTTAGAAAATGGAATTTATGAAATGAATTTAGATAGTGGAAATATTACAGAAATAATTTCTTTTAAAAATATAATAAATAAAGTTATAATAAGTGATGATTGTAAAATTGCAGTTTCAACAGATTATTTAAATTTAGTATTTTGGGATTTAGAAAATAAAAAGAAAATAGGAATAATATATAAAGAAAAATTTCATTCCTTTACAATAAATTTCCAAAAAGAAAAAATAACAACTTCAAGTGATATTTGTATAGATATTTTTAATTATGGTGATGAAAAGAAAGATGAACAATTTATATGGTTAAATTTAAATGCAGAAAAATTTGATTATTTTACATTTTCTCCATGTCAAAAAGTATTATTAGGTATAATTGATGAACATAATGCAATATTATATAATTGTGAAAATGGAAGAATAATAAAAAAATTTCATAATAGAATTCCAGGATGGGCAATCGCATGTGAGATTGTACCAGAGACATCAGAAGTTGCATTAATTGCAACAAAATATAATGATAATATTATTAAAATATGGAATTATTTAAATGGAAGTGATGTTTTAACTTTAGAAGGTTTTAATGTTCATTCATTCTCTTTTAATAATGAAGGAAATTTACTTGGATGTGGTGCGAAAATTGGTTCTGAAATTGCAAGAGTTTGGGATTTAAATTCAGATAATTTTCATATTAGTTATACTTATGAAGGTCCTAATAATAATAAAAATACTATTATTCATTTATGTAAAGGTGATGATAATAATGAGAAATTAATTTGTGTATCTGAAAAACAAAATGTTGTTATTTTTGATTTAGAAAGTAAAAATATTTTATTTATTTGTGAATGTCCTTATGTTTTTGGAAAAATTGATGATATTCAATGTGATGCTGATAATCATTTATTTTTTGTTAAAGGAACTGATGAAAAAGGAATTTCTAATTCTGCTTTATTTAATTTATCTGATGGGACTTTTATTGAAAAATTTGATAATTGTGTTAATATTGATTTTTCTAAAGAACATAAATTACTTTTATCAAGAAGTACAAATATAAATGATAATAAATTAGTTATTTCTGATTATGAAGATTTACATAATATTAAAAGAGTTGATTGTGAATTAGATGCTGAATTTTCTAATTTTATTCAAGATAATAAAGTTATTGTTAGTACTTTTGGAAAACAAACTAAAACTGATTTTATTCTTTCTGATATTAAAACAGGGAAAATGGTTGCTGAATTAAATTTTACAAAAACTTATAAAAGACCAGCTGAAATTGATTTAAGTGCAAATAAAGAAGAAAATACTTTACTTTTTAGATATATTGAATTTATTAATCCTGACAATTAAATTTTTTATTTAATTTAAATGAATTTATTTTCTATTTCAATTAAATAATTTTTTTTTTATTGATTTAAAAACAGGGTAGTATTATTATTTAATACAATTTTTTAAATTTATTTTTTTTATAATATTTTCTATATAATATTAAACAAAAAAAATTTAAAATAAAAAATAATTATATACAAATATTATGCATCAACATTATCAAAATTAATAATAAATTTATCAATATCACCAGGATCAATTTTCCTTCTTTGATTAGTTTTTAAAGTAATATTATCAAATTTACTCAAAGCTCCTTCTTTAATTAATTCATCATAATTTTTATGAAAAAAATTTAAAGAACTCTTTAATTCTTCCCTTTGACTTTCAAAAAGTTCATCTTTAAGATTTTTTCCTTTTAAATTTTCAGAATTCAACATATTTAAATTAATAATATTATTAAAACTTTTCTTAGGAAGAAAAGAAGAACTGGGAGTCAAAAATTTTCCATTAGGATAATTATTTAATTTAAGTGACTTTTCAGTTATAATTTCCATACTTTTTCTATCATGAACATTTTGCATATAAGTAGGAAGTTTAGATTCTTTATTATCAAATCTAGAAGTCATTAATCTAAAATTAGGAGTTTTAGGTTCAGAATGATTATCAACTTTATTTATTACTTTATCTGGTTGATATGTTATTAAAGAATCAAATCCTTTCATTGTTTTTATTCTTGGAATATATTTTCTTGGTTTTTCATAAACTGTCATTGTTAATATTCTTTCTCTAACTAAAGAATAATTTGGTTGAATATATGATGATGGAGTCATTTTTGTTTGTTTTACTTTTTCTCTTTGTTCTCTTGAAATTGTCTTTTGAAAATCAGGAGCATTTATTTCTTTTTTTAAATTATAACTTGAATTATTTTTTTTTGATATTGAATCATTATTAATAGTATTATTATTTGTTAAAGACATATTTTCAAAATCTAATTCATTATGTGATTTAATTTTATTATTATTTGGAATTTTAATTTTTAACTTTTTCTTTTTTTTATATTTTAATCTTTCACTTAAAGCATTATTATCAAAAGGTTTATCAGTTCTAATTCTAACATTATTAGAAATAATAAAATCACCTCTTTGAGTAGTTTTATTCATATTAACTAAACATTTAGAAGTAGGAGAAAATGTAATATCTTCATGGAAAAATTCTTGATTATCAATTTCTTTTTTATTAAAAGTTCTTCCTCTTGATTGTTTCCAAGAAGGACCTGTTATTAATTTTGGCCAAATATATTCATAACGAGGATAATATCTTGTACAAGGAGGTTCTGAAGATTTTTTTTTTTTATTTCCTTCACTCATATGTTTATTGTGATATTTTAATTTATGATTTGGTATTATTGATTTCTTTTTCTTTTCTTTTATTAAATCAGACATTGGATTTTTTTTCTCTGAAGAATATGCTTTAAATATATTTAATTGATCTTCAAATGATTCTATTTGTTGAATTTCATCTGGACTGAAAATTTCTCGAGTTTTTAATTTTTTATTACCTATATTTAATATTTCGTCTTTATGAACTACTATATGGTATTTTTCAGCGGATTCTCTTCCTGCTATTGAGTAACTTCCATACCAACCTTTTGTATCATTTTCAAACATTGAAATTAATATTTTTTTTTTTTAGTTTTTTTTTTTTTGGTGTTAATTTCTTTTAATTAAAAATTTAACTTTTATAAAAGTTTAAAAATATAAAAAAAAACAAAATAATGAATATATAATATAATAAGATTTAAATAAAGAAAGATAAAATAAAAACAATAAAATAATAAAAATATAGAAAAATATGATTAATATAAAATGATTTTAAAATTTAAAAAAAAATATAATATTAAAAATACATTTATTTATCAATATATTTTAACTTTTAAAATAAAGAAAAAAAACACAAAAAAAACAAAAAACAAAAAAAAAAAGATTTTTTTTAATAAATATTTTCTTCAATCCATTTATTATCTTCTTTAATTTTTTCTTTTTCTTCCTCAGTAAAAGTTTCAGTAATATTAAAAACTTTAAAAATCTCTTCTTCATTTTTATCTTTACACATAGCAGCAATTTTAGCACAGCATAAATTTAACAAAGGAGTAATACCTAAAACATTAGCAGCAATAGTTAAATTAACTAAATCATCCAGAAGCATTTTATCAATAAACATAGAAGACCATTCATCAGTAACATTTTTTAAATCAGAAGAAGAAAGTGGTTTTTCAATTTCTTGTGGTCTTTCTCCATTATAATGTGTTAAATATTCTAAAACTTTTTCAGTTGTTTTCTCATCAACATCTTGAAGTGAAACTGGAGCATCATCTAAAAATTCACTCATTGCTGCTTTTAAATAATCTGATAATGATGCTGCTTTTTTTGATATTTCAAATTCTTTTCCATCTTTTGATTGAAGTCTTATTGTTCCTCCTTCCATATTTTAATTTTATTTTGAAATATATTAAAATATATTATTTTATGTTTTTTTTTTTAAAATGAAAATATTAAGACTGTAATTAATCATTTAATTAAATTTTATTTTTGTTTAATTTAGTAAATATCATATAATAATTTTTTAAAATTATTATTTTATCCTTAAAAAAAGTATAAGAAATGGTGAAGATCTTTGAAAAATGAAACCTAAGAAATAAAGAATCAATTTTTCTAAGATGAAAATTTATTTTCATCTTATTTTCAATTTATATATATTGAATGTAATCAAAAAAGATTTGTTTTAAATATCCAAATTTTAGAAAAAAATGATTGATCACTCAATAAAAAGCTTGTAATAAATTTAAAAAAAAACACAGGACAAATAACATATCAATATTTCTTTCTTCAAAATAGAAAACAAAATAAGATTTTTTGCAAAAAAATTCTATTATTTTAAAAAAATTTTTTTTCTTAATGATAAATAGAATAGGCGCTTTTTATTTATTCTAAAAAATATTGTAACTAACTCAAACTTTTTCTCGTTTAAAAATCCAAAAAAATAAAAATTGAATTGTAATAATATAAAATTACATAAATCATTTTATGATTTTATAAATATTTTCTTTTCGCATCTTATATAAACCAAAAATCTTAAATAATTTTATATATAATTTAAATATATGTCCTTTGCCCAACAATTACAAGATAAATTAGGAGAACATGAACCAGAAGAAGTAAAAAAACAAAAATATAACTAATTTTTTTTAGATAGAAGAATTAATATTAGATGGTCTCTTCACTGTAACAAGTCATCTTTCAAAAGAACAAAAAGAAGATTTAGAAAAATACAAAAAATTAATTCATTTGACAATGAACGGAGTTGGTCTTAAAAATTTAGATAATTTCCCAAAATTACCTGAATTAAACATAGTAAAATAAATTTTAATTTAAACAAAAAAAATTTTAGCTTGAATTATCAAACAATCAATTAACAGGAAAAGATTTGCATAGATTAGTAACTTTATATCCAAATTTATATAAAGTGAAATTAAATAATAATGAAATAGATTCAATAGATGATTTCAAAGGATTAGATGGATCAAAAATTACAAAAATTTCAGTTTTAAATAATCCTTTCATAGAATCAAATAATAAATACAAACAAACACTTTTTGAAATGTTACCTAATTTAATTGCAATTGATAATGAAGATAAACATGGAAATGAAGTTCCTTCAACTGAATATGGTGAAGAAGATGATATTGAAGGAGAATTAGATGAAGAAGGAGAAGGAGAAGAAGTTGAAGATGGTGAAGAATTTGATGAAGAAGATGAAGATGATAATGATGATGGAGAAGATGATGAAGAAGATGATGAAGCTAAAGGTCATAAGAAACAAAAACATTAAATTAGATTTTTTTTTCTTTGTTTTGGCTTTTTAACATTTAAAGAATTTTTAATTATTTAATATAATAATTAAAAATATTTTTTAAGATTTTTGATAATTTTTTTTAATTTTTTTTTTTATGTTTTTTTTATATTTTTTAAATATTTTTTTATATATTTTTTTTTATTATGTTTGAAAATTATTTTATAATATTCATTGTTTCAATATAATATTTTTATATTATTTTATATTATTATTTAATTAAATAGATATTTATATATCAAATTAAATTTTTTTATTTTAATACATAAAAATTTTTAAAATTTTATACATGAATATAATTTATCTATGAAAGTTTATTTATCAAATAAATCATCTTCATCAAGAATATCCATAATTTGTTCATAATAATCTTGTTTAGGATTTTTCTTATGTTCAATACCAATTTTAATTAATTCTTCAAAAATTCTAACAACATTAGTACCATCTGCAGCACTAACTAAATAAAAAGGGCATTTTAATTTTTCAGCCAAAGCATATTTTCTCTGAGTACATCTTTTATCAATATCAATTTTATTTCCTACTAAAATACAAGGAGTACTTGGACAATGACTTCTAAATTCATTATACCATTTAGTACAATTTTTATAAGTTATTTTTCTTGTTGTATCAAAAACTAATAATGCTGCATTTGCTTCAAAATAATAAGCTGGATGCATTTTATCAAATACATCTTGTCCTGCTGTATCCCAAATATCAACCATTAATTCATCTCCATTTGGTAATTTGTATTTGTATTTATATATTATTAATGCATGAGTTGAATTTGTTATTTCTTCATAGTTGTCTAGGAGAAATCTATCTAATATTCTATTTTTGTTTTATGTTATAAATTGTTAATTTTACTTTGATTTTCCTACTGCTGAATCACCTATTAAAATTATTTTAAGGTCGGCTTTTTGTTTGAAGAATTCATCATCTTTCATCTCTGTTGTTGAGATTTTTTTTCCAGAATTCATCTTTTTTAAAATAAAATTAAAAATAAAAATCAAAAATAAATCAAATAATCAAAAAATAAAAAAAAAAAAAAAAAAAAAAAAAAAAAAAAAAAAAAAAAAAAAAAAAAAAAAAAAAAAAAAACTCTATTAATCATACCAATAAAAAAATAAACATATTAAAAAAAAAAATGGATTCAATAAAAGAAAAATTAAACAATGAATTAAAAGCATATGAAGACTGGTATA
>JAEEGK010005919.1_pt1 | contig 29548 bp, 37 predicted proteins | sample 8958771 | NCBI WGS metagenome assembly JAEEGK01 (sample SAMN16246547, study PRJNA631951) | gut metagenome | biome: gut microbiome; feature: rumen; material: SC-attached | host: Bos | place: Iran: Karaj | collected 2018-10 | reverse complement strand
TCCCGCAGCGGAGCCGACCCTTGCATGAACTCCCCGGACACCTCGACCGAAACAGCCTTGGGATTGATATAACGGAAAGTGACACTGTGGTCCGGATTCACAGTGACACCGGTCACCTTCCCCTGCTCCTGCTGGGCGAACGCCCCCGTGCAGAGAAAGGCCAAAGCGGAAAGAAGGATGAAGTGGCGCATAGGAAATGATTGCTTCTTCAGCAAAAATACGAAAACTTGCCCACGCCCGCAAGATTCGCCGGTGTTGTGACCCCGGGCGCCCTTGTGCTGCCGCCATTTCATGGGCGCAGTGCATAGGTTCCTTGGCCATGGCCAGCCAGCAAAACGCTCAAGCCCCCGAACCTCCGGTAGCAAAACACGCATTCCACGCAGCCAGATGCAACATACCCCACCTCGCGATGGGGCTTATGTCGCGTCACAACGCGTAGGAGGCCGATTTTGCGACCTTGGCTTCGGAAGCGACGTCCGTGTTGTCGTCTCAGGCTGAATCTATCATCAAACCGTTATTCTTCAGAACCGTTTTTACGACCATCAAATCCTTATCGTGTTCGCGAGCGAGTTTCTTCGTACTTCCGAAATCGGTGTACTTCAGAACCACCAGTTTGATCCCATGCTTTGGAAGTTCCTTACGGCGCCGTTCGTCGTAAATACTCCGTTGCTCTCCCCTGCTGACTCCACTGACGGTCGGCCTGTGATCAAAGAACTTGACAGGTTCCAAGTGTTGCCGCTCTTGATATTCAATCACCAGATTAAGCGAAGGATAATAAGCGTCCACGGGGAGCGGTACTCCGCTGTCGCCCACCAAGAAAGGAAAACGGTACTGCTGCATGCCGATGACACCAAGTGCCTCATTGCAAAGGCCGATGACATAGTGCTCATCGGAATTCGCCCGAGACCTCTTGCCCCTCTGTAGTCCGTCGATGCTCATTCTGACACCTTCTTCTTGAAATACGCGGCAATCTTCTCGAACCGCCCCTTGGTCTCCCCGCCCCCGTATCCCAGAGTGGCATCGAAGTCACCTTCGACCTTCAGGCCAATGGGGGCAACCGAGACCAACTCCCAGCCGTCCTTGCCGAGGTCATTGAACATTTTCTCCATCTTCTGGGACGGAGTGAATTCCAGGATTTTGTATTTGAAGGTTGACATGAGATTTGTGATTTACAGTCTGAAAGCGCGTTTAGCAAATGTAAGAAATCCCTGCCGTACTCACAAGGAAGAACATGGCTTTCGGCGAGTCTTTGTCGCTATTTGCGGAATAATCATTATCATTGCCACAGGATTCGTCGAAGGAGATTTCGTTTGAAGGGATGACAACCCTCCGTCCGAGCCCCATTTCAAAGCCATTACCTGACGGCTTTATTATTGTCTCCACTCTGGTAGTATTTCCGCCAGCAAAAACACTCAAAAAAACCGAACCCCCGGTAGCAAAACACGCATTCCACGCAACCTAATGCAACATACCCCACCACACGATGGGGCGTATGTCGCATTGCAACGCGTTGGAGGCAGATTCTGCAACCTTGGCTTCGGAAGCGACGTCCGTGTTGTCGTCTCAGGCTGAATCTATTATCAAACCGTTATTCTTCAGAAACGTTCTTTTACGACCATCAAATCCCTGTCGTGTTCGCAAGCGAGTCTCTTCGCATTTCCGAAATCAAAAAACGCCCAGAATGCTAGTCCAGGAATAAACGTAGACAGCCGGAATCTGGTTGATAGATTGACCGTCCTATTAGCATTTTGGGCGAGACAGAGCAGGGATGCAGGTACGGCAAACTCCATTTGCATTTCTTCCCAAAAATCGCGACTTTTGCCTTAGTTAACCACCTTTAGCAAATGTCTGACCTTGAAGCATTAACCCATCTGGTCAAGGAGTTTGTTGATGCCCGCGACTGGAACCAGTTCCATAATCCTAAGGACCTGGCGCTTGCGATTTCCATCGAAGCATCGGAACTCAACGAATCCTTCCTTTGGAAGAAGCCCGAAGAGGCGAACCCGGAGAAGGTCCGGGAGGAACTCGCCGATGTCTTTATTTACGGGTTACTTTTGGCCCAAAAGTATGACTTCGACATCTGTAAGATCGTCAAAGAAAAACTGGCCGCCAATGCCGCAAAATACCCGGTGGAGAAAGCTAAAGGAAACGCAAAAAAATATAACGAGTTCTAGGACTATGTCATTCGAAATCAAGACCTACAGCTTTCAGAAACCGCCGATGGAAAAACAATCCACTTCGCGGTTGGATGAGCATATTATGGGCTCAAACTGGCCTGTCGTATATCTTCTTCATGGAAATCGGGAGATCTATGTCGGAGAAACCAGCAACGCTGTTGGAAGAATAGACCAGCATTTGGATCCCAATGGACGTTATCATCAGAAGCGCCAACATCTGGACACGGTCGAAATAGTCTTCGACACTACGTTCAACAAGTCCGCTATTCTAGACATCGAGAATACATTAATCAGTCTGCTTCGGTTTGAAATTAAGCAAATGAAGGGGAAGGCCAAGCAATCCAAGTACTTCAACGAACTGCAGAACGGGAACAGCGGCCAGTCTAAAATGCACAATTACTACAATCGTGCATACTATCAAGATGAGGTGGAAAAGATCTGGAATGAACTGAAGAACAGGAAAATCGCGACCAATGATTATCAGGACATCGTCAACGATACGATCTTCAAGTTTTCACCATACACATTCCTGAATGAAGAGCAACGTGAAACCTGCTTAAGAATCTTGAATGGGATTATGAATGCTCTCGAGAAAACGCCATCAGACAAACCCTCTGGGTATACTGCCATCGTCAATGGAGTCGCCGGCACAGGAAAAACCATCGTCCTGATCCATCTGCTCTCCAAAATAATTGAAGCGATGTATTCGAACCGGACAAATATCGACAATGACAATGATGATGCTCTGGAATACTCCCCAATCAGTCTCGATGTTCTCTCGGAAGAGGCCAAACTGATCGATCGGATACGAAACTATGTCAAACAGAATGGTCATTTGCGGATCGCCTATGTTGCTCAGATGACATCACTGCGCAATACCGTTGGAACGGTCATCCGGGAACTTCCTCACGTTCATAAAAAAGATGCAAAAGGGCCGTGTAATGTCGTCAATGATTACCTGAATAATGGCAAACTCTTCGACATCCTCCTAGTCGATGAAGCACATCGGCTTTGGCAGTACAAAAAAATAGGCGCCAGTAGAAAGAATTTCTCCGATTGCTGCAAAAAACTCTATGGGGAGGATGCCAATCCAACTGATTACACGGCATTAGACTGGATTCTTCAATGCAGCCGGACCAATGTCTTAGTATACGATCAATTTCAAACCGTCAAGGACAGCGATATAACATCCATACAGTTTGAAACGGCATTGGCTCGTCAACTGATTACTCCAAACCATTTCCATCTGAAGCAGCAGATGCGTTGCTGGGCAGGGATGGATTATGTCAGTTATCTGGACAAGATATTCAAGAATGTACCCGAATTGGAGCAAAAGGATTTCGGAGATTATGAGATGTACATTTATGATGACGCCAACACGCTCATTAAAGATATTATCATAAAGAATGTGCAATCCGGGTTGAGTAAAGTGGCGGCAGGATATGGCTGGCAATGGAAAAAGCCCAAATATGATGCTTGCCAGAAAGCATATAATAAATACATTAGACAATCCGGTACAGCCGACACAAGAGCGCAAAGAGTCAAGTACTATCTGGAGCATCTTGATGTCAAAGACGGTTTAATTGAGTTCAACGGGCAAAAATATGTCCGGAATTTAGACTTCGACTGGATCCTGGAAGGAGATCCGCGTGAAATCGGCTGCATCCATACATCACAGGGATATGACCTGAATTATGTAGGCGTTTTGTTCAGTCCGGAGATTGATTATGATAAGGACAAAGGAATCATCATTTATCCGAAAAAGATCAAGGATACTAGCAGCATAGGAAATGCATTCAGGGGTCTTACGGCTGAAGAAAAAGCGCAGAAAGAGCAACAACTCAAGGAATACATCGTGAATGCCTACAAAGTGATGATGACCCGCGGTATCAAAGGATGCTACGTCTATGCACATAATCCCAGTCTGAGACAGTATCTATCGAGATTCTTTAAGAGTCGGTAGTTTAATGATCTTAATGAAAAAGACATCAATTTGAATAGACTGCCCTATGATCGTATATAACGGGAACAAACGTCTTTTCGTGGATGACGTTCGCGATGGAGTCATCGCCGACAAGATTCTGTCAATGCTCCGACAGAAAGGCCTTTCCGGCGGGCAGGAGCGGGAGTTCGAATCCTGGCACAATTCGATGCAGTTCATGCGGAACATCGTCGATGATTCCGAGATTGCCGACGATGTCCAAATTGCCATCGAGTATAATATCCCGCAGACATCAAAGCGTGTCGATTTCATCATCGTCGGTTCTGACAAGGAGGAAAAGGACCATATCGTTATCATTGAACTGAAGCAATGGAGCAAGGCTGAAATCGTCGACGACCAGATGCACTATACCGTCAGGACCTTCGTTGCAAATGACAATCGCATCGTTTGCCATCCGTCGTACCAAGCCTATTCTTATTCCCGTTTTCTGTTGAACTACTCGCAGATCGTTCAGTCCGACAACATCGATCTGGTACCCTGTGCATACCTGCATAATTTCCAACGGCAATTCAGATCGGCGCTATCTGCAGATATCTATAAGGAATGGGTCACCGCCGCTCCATTTTTCATCCGTGATGAAACCCGGGAGTTCTCCTCTTTCATCAAGAGGTTCATCCAGAAGAAATCCTCGCGCGGAGACCTTCTGTATCTGATTGAAAATGGCCGGATCCGACCGACCAAATCCCTTCAGGATGCATTGTCGTCGATGGTCAATGGGGTGCCGGAGTTCACGCTTCTGGATGAGCAGGCCGTCTGCTATGACATGTGCCTCAGGACGATGGCCCAATGCCTGGTGGACAACAGGAAAAGGACTATCGTCATTCAAGGTGGACCTGGCACGGGAAAGTCCGTCCTCGCTGTGAACCTGCTCATGAGCATGATCAACAAGAGTCTGAATGCCGCCTACGTCACGAAGAACAGCGCACCCAGACAGGCATTCCTCTCGCTGCTTTCCGGAAACAGGGCCCGGTCGCTTGTAGATATCGAACACTTGTTCCGGTCTCCTTTCGGTCTCAACAAATGCGGGCCCGGTGACTATGATTGCCTGATCGTGGACGAGGCGCATCGACTCGTCAAGAAGATGTACGGAGACTGGGGTGGTGAGAATCAAGTCAAGGAATGCATCAACGCCGCCAAACTGACGATTTTCATGCTCGATGAGGATCAGGCCGTCACCAAGAACGATATCGGCAGTATCGAAGAGATTTCCAAGTGGTGCACATCTCTTGGATCCCGGATGATCTTGAACAAGGAGACCAAACTCGTTTCCCAGTTCCGGTGCAATGGCAGCGATGCCTATATCCAGTTCATCGATGGACTTCTCCAGCGCGGAGAGGAGAATATCGCCATTGATTTTACCGAACTGAACTATGATTTCCGGGTGTTTGACAGCGCTGTCGAGATGAGGGAGGCGCTCCGGGAAAAGAATGCCGTCAACAACAAGGCCCGGATGGTGGCTGGCTACTGCTACGACTGGAATGTCAAGAACGGCCGGGGACCTATTGACATTGACCTACCCGGTGGATTCCAAGCCAAATGGAATCTGGCCAATGACAAGATCTGGGCGATCAATCCTAACTCTTTTGAAGAGGTCGGCTGCATCCATACCGCACAGGGACTCGAATTCGATTATGTCGGTGTACTCATTGGCAAGGATCTCTATTACGATAAGGTGTCTGGTCGCGTCCTTACCAACAAATTGGCCATCTCCATGGACGACCGTTCTTCAGGCATCCGCTCCTCCTCCGACCAGGAAGCCCGTCGCCTTATCCTCAACACATACAAAACCCTCCTTACCCGTGGCCAGAAGGGTTGCTATGTATATTGCGAACACGATGACCTCCGGGAGTATTTCAAAGGAATCATCAACCAGGCCCAAAGGCGTTGAATGCAACCGCTTGACTAACCCCTTCCATTCCACAGACAGCCCCTCGGCCTAGCCATCCGACTCAGGCGCGCTGGAAATCTTCTCCAGCGTGTCCTGGAGGATTTCCTGGCGGAGGGCGGTGAGCCAGGGGGAGAAGGCGACGGTGTCGAAGGCGTAGGTCTTGTTCAGCGCGAATTCGTTTTCGGACCAGGTGTCCAGCGGGGATTCGTTGTGCTGGATCAGGGCTTCGAGTTTGTCCAGGGATTTGTAGATCTTCGCCTCGACGGTTTCCTGCGCGTCCATTTCGCGGAAGAGGGCGGCCATTTCCGCCGATACTTCCGGCGGCAGGGACCGGACCCACCGGCCCAGCAGGGAATCCTCGACGGCGCGGTCCCCGTCGGTCTTGAGGAAGGTGGGGATGTCGCCCGTGAAGCATTCGCCCAGGTCATGGACCAGGCACATCTTCACGACCTTGTCCATATCGGCCTCCGGAAACTCCTTTCGGAGCAGGAAGGCCATCAGGGAAACGCGCCAACTGTGTTCGGCGACGCTTTCCGTGCGCCGATGGGTCGTTGTACAGTGCCGGGGCGTATCTTTCAGCCTTTCAGCGACATGCAGTATTTCCAGAAATGTCCGTGGGTCCATGCTTTTCTTATCGGTTGTCCAATCAAAGATAGGCAATCGGCGGGCAATATCCAAGCCGGGGAAACGCATGATCACCTGAAAAAGATTATCTTTGTAGAGATAATGAAGACACGATGATCAGAATCCAATATACCGGAACCAACTACGACAAGGTGAAGGAGGTACTCGGCGACAAGGTGCTGGCGCCGTATTTCTGCATGGGGTTCGAGATGCTGTCGGTGGCGACGGAGGAGGGATTCATTTCGGTCAATGCAGGGGATTGGATCGTCATCGACGAAGACGGGACGGTCCGCCTGGAGTAAGAGCCGCCCGAAGTGAATGAATCTCGACAGAAATGCATATCTTTGAACCCATGGAACGTATTATCACTGTTATACTTGCATTGGCAATGGCTATGAGTTGCGGAAACAATCGGAAAGTGGCGGAAAGTCCTGCGGCGGGAACCTGGCAGGAGATTGCGCCCACGGAAATCGACCTGAACCCCGTCCGGATGATCGACGGTGACTGGCTGGAAGTATCGGCCGGGACAAAGGGGAATATGAACCTGATGACGATCTCGTGGGGTACCATCGGCGAACTCTGGAACAAACCGGTATTCACCGTCTTCGTTTCCACAAGCCGGTACACGCACAAGTTCATGGAGGAGAACGACTACTTCACCGTCACCCATTTCCCCGAGTCGATGCGCGATAAACTCGCATACCTGGGCCGCGTCTCGGGAAGGGACGAAGACAAGGTGGCGGGCGCGGGTCTCACCGTCGAGTTCACGGAACTTGGCAACCCCATCTACGCGGAAGCGGACCTGGCCATCGAGTGCAGGAAGATCTACTCACAGCAGTTCGATCCCTCCCTCATCCCCGCACCCCAACTCGAATGGTACGAGCGCTCGGGCCTGGGCATTCACTACATGTACATCGGCGAGATCGTCCACGTCTGGAAGAAGTAACCCCGCCTAGCGCAGAATCTCCTCCATAAAAGCGAGCATCCGGTCATTGACTCTCCTCGATTCGGGGAGGGACGGGTTGGTGACGTTGTGCACGTGACCGACTTTCTTGTCGTCCGATTCGATGTCCACGAAATCAATCTTACGCCCCAGCGCGTCGCAGTCCGACTTGATCAAGAGGGCCTGCGAGCGGATGAAATCATGGGTACAGGTCGATACGAACAGGGGCCCGGTGTAACTGCCGATGAATGTCCGCGGTGAGACGGACTCCAGCCATGGACGCTCCTGGTAGCGGGGGCCGACGAACCACGCGATCGCATCCTTCGAAAAACCCTTGGCATTCCCGAACGACGCGAAATCGTAGGCGGGGCAATTGAGCATCACCCCCTTGGGCTTGAACACCTTCGGACGGATGGGCACGGACGCATCGGCCGCACCCTCGGCCATATACAGGGCCAGATGACCTCCGGCCGAATCCCCGGTGAGGAACATCCGGTTGGGATTCAGCCCCAACTCCCGGGCATGGGTGACCAGGTAATCCAGCGCGGCGGCGCAGTCGGCCAACTCATCGGAAACGTCCGTTGTCCCGTCGTTCACGCGGTACTCCAGCAGCACCACGTCGTAGCCTTCCTTCAGGAACACGGAGGCGAACCGACGGTTGTTCTGGCGCTTTCCCGCCACATAGAATCCTCCGTGAATGTCGATGAGAACGGCATCCTTGCGCTTTTCCCCGGCCGCATAATAGATATCGACGACCTGGGCGGGCGTACCGTGATCGACATACGGGACATCGAGCCTTTTCTCCAGCGAATCGGCATATGCGGGATCCGTGGACACCTTGTTGGTCCCCGATACGAGCATCTGCAGCATCGGGCGCGTGACTTTGAGGCTGCATCCGCTGAGCCCCAGCACCAAGGCGGCTGCAGCAATGGCGATGACAAAACGTTTCATGGACCAAATGTACGAATTCTTTGCGGGATTGCGAAATAGCATTTCCCCGCGTCATCGCTAATCGATTGATGGCCCAATAGTTTCAGAAAACGCTTTGCGCCGATACGCATAAAGCATTCTACAAAAAGCACTGATAGTCAGGCAGCTATGATTAACGCCTTTCAGTCCTTCGGAGCGGGAGGCGGCGGCCGTAGGTGAGGATGCGCCAGAGCCATTCGACAGGGCCGAAGAAGAAGGAGCGCATCCAGAGGGTGCTGAAAAGGACTTGGAAGGCATAGACGCCTAGGGCGATGGCTTCGGTGGTGAGGAGGTCCACCCGGTTGCCGAGGCCCAGGCCGATGCCGTAGAAGAGGAGGATGCCGAAGACGGACTGGCTGAGGTAGTTCGTGCAGGCCATCCGGCCGAGATTGGAGAAGAGTCTCCACCCCGGCGCGTCGGGACGGCGGTCGAACAGGAGACAGAAGCCCGCCGCATAGGCGAATCCCATCGGATAGACGCTCAGGTAGGTAAGGCTGTGGACGACGCGGCCCCAAGGCATCCCTCCCATCGAACTCCAGGTATAGAGCACGCTCAGGGGAATACCGACGGCGAACCCGGCGAGAAGAATCCGGCGGAGGAGGGTCTGATGCGCGGTGACATCGGCATAAATCCGTTCCCGCCCGACCGCGAAGCCGATCATGAACAGGCCCAGCACCTTGAAGTAGCGATGGCCGATGACGAACTCCCACATCCGCTCCACGGCGCCCTGATGCAGGAACTGGAGGACCTCCCGGTAACTGTGCGCATCCGAGAGCCAGGTCCCGAAATTCGCCTCCGTGATGCCGTACAGGCCGCAGATCTGCCACTGCTCGGCCTCCAGCGGGTCCGCCAGCGTGGTGCCCAGGACGGCATCGGACAGGACCGGAAGCAGGAGGAAAGTGCCGGCAATGCAAAGGATGCTCCGCGTGGGAAGATTCCGGAAAAGCGGGAGCAGCATCCCGCAGGCCGCATACAGCATCAGGATGTCGCCGCTCCACAGGAACAGCAGGTGCAGCAGGCCGATGACCAGCAGGACGCTCATCCGGCGGTAGAAGATCCGCAACTTGCCCTCGGCATTGGCCAACTGGATGCTGAATCCCACTCCGAAGAGCAGGGAGAACAGGGTATAGAATTTCCCGTCCACGAGGAAGGTCTGCACGGCGCGGGTCACCCGGTCCAGCCCCGTCCAGCCGGCAGGGTCCGAGAAAGTCCACAGGGAGAACTCGGGAAAGTTCGCCAGGATGATGCCCAGCATGGCGAATCCGCGGAGGGCGTCCAGGATCACGAAGCGCTTTTTCATCGGACTACTTTTTCAGCCAGAGGAGGGAATCGGGGCCCTCGTTGAACAGGAGGTCCAGGACCGAAAGGTCCGGCGTGAAACCGAAACGATCGGCAAAGACCTGATAATAAGGTCGTTCCAGCCCCAGGGAAGACAGGACCGCATCGGGGCGCTTGGGATGGATGACGGTACGGTAGTCATCCGGGCCGGCATCCTCGTGCGGTACGAACGAGGAGGTGGACTCCAGCCGGCAGGCGACGCCGGTCTTGTCCAGCAGGAACCGGATCAGCGAAAGGTTCCAGTCCCAAAGCAAGGCGGGACGCTCTTCCATCACGGCGAACAGGTCGTCCCGGTAATACTCGTAATAGGCCGATGTATAATAAGCCGCATCCAGTGCCCGCTGCGTGCGGACGAGCCAAGGGGTGGAATAGTCCACGCGGACCTGCGTGATAGCCATCGACTCCCCGTGCACGACGGGTACCTGGAGCCGCTGGACACCATCCCCGGCCAGGATGTAGCAGCGGTTGCGGTACGACTGCTTCTGATAGTTCTCGAACGCCTCCAGGAAGACCGTAGAAGGAGAAACCCTGTCCGGAGACAGGGTCATATCACGCGCGAGGAGGGCGAACCAGGCCACCGGCGGAAAGTATGCGGTGGTCAGGATCACTACTTGCGGGGCGCCCGGGGACGGGAGATGATGCCCCGCTTGGAATTCCGGATGAAGCGGAGGATGTTGTCGCGCTCCTCCGTCTGCGGGAAGTTCTGCTCGATGTGGGCCACGGCATCGCTGACGTTCATCCCCTGGAAGAAGAGGGCGTCATAGATGTCCTTGATCTCGTTGATCTTCTCCTCGGAAAAGCCGCGGCGGGAAAGGCCGATCCGGTTCACGCCCTCGAAGCACACCGGTTCGCGGCCAGCGAGCACATACGGAGGGACGTCCTTGACGATCTTGAACCCGGCGCCCACCATGGCATGCATGCCCACATGGGAGAACTGGTGCGCCAAGGTGCCTCCGCCCAGGATGGCCCAGTCCTCGAGTTCCGTCTCGCCCGCCAGGGCGACATGGCTCACGAGGATGCAGTGGCTGCCGATGCAGCAGTCATGGGCGATATGGACATAGGACATCACGAGCGTGTCGCTGCCCACCTTCGTCACGAACTTGCCGCTGGCCTTGGTGCCACGGTTAATGGTGGCGCACTCGCGGATGGTGACCCGGTCCCCGATCTCCACCCAGGTGACCTCGCCTTCATACTTGAGGTCCTGCGGGACGGCACCCACGACCGCGCCGGGGAATACGGTGCAGTCGCAGCCCATTTTCACATAGGGGAAGATGACGGCGTGCGGGAGGATCCGGCAGCCGTCGCCGATTTCGACATTCGCGTCGATGAAGGCGTAGGGGCCGATTTCGATGTTGTCTCCGAGTTTCGCGTCGGGGCTCACGGTAGCGAGCGGATGGATCTTATTCATGGTCGGTTTCTATTTCAGGATGGCACGCAGGGCCTTTGCGGCCTGGGTGTTGAGGGTATGGCCCGGCTTGAAAGCCGTGACGCGGGCATGCAGCCAGCCGCCTGCGAGACGCATGTCCCCGAGGAGGTCCAGCAGTTTGTGCCGCCCGCACTCGTCCGGGAAATGCAACTGCAGGTTGTTCAGGTAGCCTTCGCTCGTGACCGTCAAGTCCGGCATGTCCAGCAGGGTGGCGATGCCGGCGAGTTGTTCCTCGCTCACGGGATGCTCCACGATGACGATGGCATTGTCCACGTCACCCCCCTTGATGAGGTTGTTCTTGAACAGGTACTCGATCTCGTGGAAGAAGCAGAAGGTACGGCAGACACCGATTTCGCGGGCATAGTCCACGGTTTCGTCCCAATGGGCGGACTGGACGCCGAGGATGCGGGAGCCGAAGTCCACGGTGATGTCCGCGGAAGGGACATCGGCCGGTTCGATGCGCACCCAGGATCCCGTCTTGCCATCCCTGATTTCCAGGGTCTGGGGGATGTCGATATAGACGCGGGGAACCCCCTGGTCCGCGAGGCCGTCCTTACCGAAGGCCTCCACGTACGGGCGGGCGCTGCCGTCCAGGATGGGGACTTCCACATTGTCCAGTTCGATGAGCGCGTTGTCCACGCCCATACCCGTGAGGGCCGACATGATGTGCTCGATGGTGACCGCCTTGGCCTCACCCGCAGAAATCGTGGTGCTGCGGGCGGTGGAGGTGACATTCTCGGCAAAGGCATCGACCTCTGGAGCACCGGGGAGGTCCGTACGGCGGAACTTGATGCCGTGTCCGGCCGGGGCCGGCGATACGGTCATGTGGGAATAAGTCCCTGTGTGAAGGCCTTTTCCCTCGAACCGGTACGTCTGGACGAGCGTATGCTGGTTGCAATCCATAGTGCAAAGGTAGGGAAAAAGTCCCGTTCGCCCAAATCACTCCTGGCCGCTCTGCCGGAACTTCGCGTAGGCCTTCATGTACACGTGCGGATCGATGCACGGGGATCCCAGGAGCGTCTGCCCCTCCTTCCGGATGTTGCCGATGACGCCGGCCTGTGCCAGCAGCGTCGTATGGTCCGCAATCTTGACGTGCCCGGCGATGCCCACCTGCCCGGCGATGATGCAGTACTTGCCGATGACGGTGGACCCGGCGATACCCACCTGGGCCGCCATCACCGTATGGTCGCCGATCACCACGTTGTGCGCGATCTGGCACAGGTTGTCGATCCGCACGCCGTTGCCGATGATGGTGGATTCCATCTGGGCGCGGTCCACGGTGGTGTTGGAGCCGATTTCCACGTCGTCGCCGATGATCACGTTCCCGAGGTGCTCGATCTTCTCCCAACTGCCATCCTCGCGCGGCGCATTGCCGAAGCCGTCGTCGCCGATGACGCAGCCAGCATGCAGGATCACCCGGTCTCCGATGACCATGCCCGGGAAAATCTTCACGCCCGGATAGATAATGCAGTCCTTTCCGATCTTGCAGTCATCGCCGATGGTCACGTTCTCATGGATGACCGTCCGGTCCCCGATCACCGTCCGGCGGCCTACGCTGGAGAAATCTCCCAGCCAGACCTTCTCGCCGAACTTCGTGGAGCAGTGCCAGCGGGCGCGGAGGCTGCGGTGGCGGCGGGCCTTTTTCGTCTTGGAGGAGACGTACTTCAGCAGTTCCGTCACGGCGGCATAGGCGTTGTCCACGCGGATAAGCGTCGCCTTCACCGGCTCCTTGGGCTGGAAGGTCTTGTCCACCAGGATGATGGACGATTCGCTCGTATAGACGTACTGTTCGTATTTGGGATTGGCGAAGAAACTCAGGGTGCCGGGCTTTCCGTGCTCGATCTTGGCAAACTTCGTGATGACGGCGTTCTCGTCCCCGTCCACGGTCCCCTTCAGCACCTGCGCCAGTTGTTTTGCGGTGAATTCCATAGTGACAGATTAAATCGTTTGCAAAGATAACACTTTTCCGGGTTATCTGATGTACCGGTCCCGGTCCTCCGGGGTGATCCTGCGGATGACGCGGCAGGGGTTGCCGGCCGCAAGGACGCCCTCCGGGATGTCGTTGATGACGACGGACCCGGCGCCGATGACGGTGCCCGAGCCGATGGCCACACCCGGCATCACGCACACCATGCCGCCTATCCAGACATCATCGCCGATGGTGATGGGCAGCGAGTACTCGAGTTTCTTGCGCCGCAGGTCCTTGTCCAGCGGATGCCCCGCCGTATAGAAGCCGCACTGCGGGGCCACGAACACATTGTTCCCGAACGTGACCTTCGCCTCGTCCAGGATGACGCAGTAGGCGTTGATGAAGACATCGTCCCCCACCTCGATGTTCGAGCCGTAGTCGCAGAAGAACGGCTGATTGACGATGAAGTTCTTCCCGACCTTGCCGATGAGCCTGTGCAGCAGGTTGGTCCTCCCCTCCAGATCCGTGACTCTCAACGCATTGTATTCCTGGCACATCTCCTGCGTCCGGAGCAGTTCTCCCAGGAGTTCCCCGTTCGAGGCGTCATACAGACGCCCGGACATCATTTCGTCGCGGATGCTCATAGGTATTCGTCGATGGCTGCCGCAATGGACAGGATGGTCTGGTAGAAGAGGATGTTGGAGTTCTTCAGGGGCATCCAGTGCTCCTCACCCGAACGTCCGCGGAGGTACCGGTCCGTATAGATGGTTCCGTACGTACCGACGTACACCTCGACCTGTCCCTGGTCATCCAGCCGCATCGCCCGGATCGGGTATGTCTCGGAGTACCCTTTCTTGCTGTCGAAAACGAGGGCGTTCATATCTTTCTTCTCCAGGTGGTTGTTGGAGCAGTTCACAAAGCCTCCCGCCTTCCGGACACTCTCCCGGATGGCGTCATGGATGGCCTCTCCCGCCTTCTGGTAGGTATCGGCCAGTTGTATCAGTTCTTCTCTCATGCTTTCAGGATATCTTGGGCGACGATGGTTTCCGTGGTGCGGCGGCCGCTCTTGGCGAGACGCACCATCGCAGCGGCGACCTCCTCCGTGGGCATGGGCGTCCAGGAACGCATCAGGCCGATGGCGTTGAAAACCTTGAGCGCCACGACGCCCGCCTTCTCGCCGAAGCGGTCACTCCCCTTCCGGATGAGCGACGGCGGCTGCAGGATGAAGCAAGCCGGGAATCCGAGTTGTTTCACCGCCTCTTCCAGTTCGCCTTTCATGCGGGTGTAGAAGATCTTCGACTTCGGGGTGGCGCCAACGGAGGAGACGAGGGCGTAGGCCTCGACGCCGTTTTCGCGGGCCGCCTTTGCCGTCTCGTACTGGTAGGTATAATCGACCTTCCACTGGTTCACCTGGCTGCCCGCGGCCTTGATGGTCGTGCCCAGGCAGGAGAACAGGACATCCCCCTGCAGCAGGTACTTCCACTGCTCCGGATGGTCGAAATCGATGACATGGACCGTCAGTTTCGGGTCCTCAATGCCTAGCGGCCGCCGGACGAACACGGTCACGCGCTCAAAGGCATCGTCCTTCAAGAGTTGCCCGACAAGGTCCTTCCCGACCGCGCCGGTCGCGCCGATGACCAGGGCTTTCATGGCGTTCAAGCCAACTTGACGGCAGTACCGGAAGCGGTCACCATGAGCATGCCGTTGTTCTCGCCCATGACCTCATAATCGATGTCGATGCCCACGACCGCATCGGCCCCGAGCCGCACCGCCCGGCTGACCATCTCGTCCATGGCCTGCGTGCGCGCCTTGACCAGTTCATCCTCATACGATCCGCTGCGCCCGCCCACGATGTTCCGGATGCTGGCCTTGAAATCACGGATAAAATTCACGCCGGAGATGACCTCTCCGAATACGACGCCCCTATACTCCAGAATGGCGCGTCCCTCGATGGTAGGTGTGGTGGTAAGGATCATGACTGTCGGTCTTTGTATTCTTTCAAAGGTAAGAATAACGGGAGAATTATCAAAACGGGGGCGGGTTTTCGGGGTCGACCTGCTGCCTGCCAGACCGTTCCCGAGCCTTCTAGAGTCGTTCCCTGGCCTTCCGGATCCGTTCCCGAGCCCCCAGGCGCAAAAACCGCCTCTCATGCACTGAAACGCGGCAGACCCGGGTTTGCGAACCGGGATCTGCGGCGTATTCGTGTCCAGAAGCCCGATTTTGCTCCCGACTGCTCAAATAATACTATAAATGCTTTAAATCGGATAAATCGCCAATCATTTTGAAAAAACGGGACGTATAGCGAATCCATAAGAACGGGCAAAAAGAGAGGTATTAATAGAATTTGGCCGAAGTTCTAACGCTTTCGCACTATATGGGCGACCGTCACTAAGTGAAGATGTCCAGTAACGAGATTGAGAATTAAGCACCGGAAGAAAGATACTCTTCCCATTAATCTTGCTTGTTACCATATATCCATCCACTCCTGATAACTGAGTCCAGTTCCAGACGCATTGTTTAACGAGTTCCAGAATCTCTTTTTCAGTTGGCATTCTCCATTTTCCACCACGTTCATAATGTGCCGAATCGTCTTCGAGTTCTAATCTAAACAAACGGTCGATAAAACCGTTATGGCCAAAATCAGAAATAGTACAGTAACGTGTTAATGAATTATAACTTCCCTCACACCATTTATAACTTTTCCAATCAATAGTATCCCCATTATCGCCTGTTCTAGGCGATGTTTCTCCCCATGCAAAGAAAGAACCTATTTCTTCAGGCTTAGATGCTCCAAGATTACAAGTTGCCCACTTGACTGAAAGGCCAAGATCCACCATCTCCATAGATGGTTCTGAATCTGGAATCATCAAAGAACCAACGAATCGAGAAGAGAGTGTGTCACTGAGTGTTCGTTCACTCCATTGAAGAAATTCCTTAATTGATGTGTCTCCTGGGTTAATAGACAGGAGAGTCAATGCTAGAACACGAGCATTCTTTATCTTGTCTTCAACTTCTGACTTCAATAGTGTTATCTCATTTGTCAGTCGGGTACAACGCTCCGCCGTCTCACGTAGTGAGTTGGCAGCATCATCGCCAACGATAATATAATGCCATCTGCATAGTTCGATAGTCCGTTCGTAATTACCTTTCGCAAACTCAAATGTCGCATCCGGAATAATTTCATCTTCATGCCGGTTATAATACGACTGGGTTTTCTCTTGCGCGAAAAGAAACTGAAAGAAAAGATTAAAAAAAAGGACTAAGCCAATGTGAATTGATAAGGACTTCATTATCTGTTAACCTCCATTTGACGACGCCAACGCTCGGCATCCGGTTTATACGAATTAACTTGACTCTTGAGGCTTGAATTCTCTTTCTGCAGCGTTGAAATTTGAGTTTCCAGGCTCGAATTGTTTCGTTTCAGATCGTCAATCTGTCTCTGCAGGTTATTTCTGTTCTGAGTCGAAGATGAGACCTGTCCCTTCATATCATTAACCTGCTTCAGAAGAGAATTATTCTTTGTTGTCAAAGAATCAACCGTGCTCTCTAATGCCTCGATTCGAGAGTTATCTGGCTTAATCGCAATAGGTCTTTGTTTCTTCTGATAGAATGAGAGACCGGCCAATACCGCCGCACACACAAACAAACCAAGTGCACCAAAGAACCAAGACTTACCTTTCGAAGGCTTAGAGGACGATAAAGAGTCCGGTGCTTGGCCAGATGAAACAGCAACGACAGTAACGTCATCCTCCGACGTCGAATCCTCTTCCGGCAACAATAACAGAAAAGATTCCACATTTTGTGGCCGGTCTTTGCGACGGGGTTGCATTGATTGTTCAATGGCATACTGCACTTCAGAACTGATCCCTGCGGGGAAAGCGGGTAACCCCATATCCATGACTGAGGATGCATCTGGAGGAACAACACCTACGACCAAGTTATACAGCATTGCACCAAGAGAGTAGATATCCGTTGCGGGGGAAAGAGAAGATACTATAGCATTCACCTGTTCTAGTGGGGCAAACCCACGGCTAAACCCGACCAAAGAGGATGTTGTGGTTGTGTCTTTTTGGTTGTCGACGTATTTGGAAATACCAAAATCGATCAAGACAGCGCGACCATATGTATCAAATAGTATGTTTGCTGGTTTGATATCGAGGTGAAGCAGGCCATTGGAATGTATGGTTTTCAAAGCATCCGCAGTCTCTCGCACTATCGACAGCGCTTGCTCCTCCGGAAGGGCTGCATGCTTGATTCTATCTGCGAGAGATCCCCCATCAAGATACTTCATAACATAGTAAGACGTCCCGTTCTCGTCGAAGATATCAATGATACTGACTATATGATCATTGTTCAACGATGCAATCTTTCGCGCTTCCGACTTGAATTTCTTCAAGCATTTAGAGACTAATTCTTTGTTGTCGGTCACCGGTACGCTGACCCTGGAGGTCGATGCATCCCGCTGACAAGAGCCTTTGAGGAAAAACTCCTTAATCGCCACCTTCATGCCAAGTCCGGTCTGTTCGGCAAGATAAGTGATTCCGAAGCCACCCTGGCCTAAAACCTTTAATATGCAGTATTTCCCGCCCTGCAGCGTCGCTCCTGCTGGAAGGATGGAAGTGAAGTCACTCATGATCAGTGGTTTGAATGCTCAAAGATAGCAATTTCAACTGCTACCTCAAAATCTTTCAAGAGGCCGGTTCGTTTCTGAACCGACCCCATAAATCGGAATAGATTTGTTAGATGAAGAGTGTGTTGTCGGGCGTTTCGGGGACATTTGGAGTCTCTTCCATCACATCCATGGGCGTCTCAACCGAGTTGCGAAGGTCATCCATTGTGATACCGGCCCCGCTGGCATCGTAGATTTCATCATGTTCCACGTAGCGGTTGTCATTGACATCAATGAGAACCGTATCGACAACATCATCACCATCGGTGTCCGCGAAAACGGCCGCGTGGTCATCGATAGTACCCACTCCGACCTGTGCCACTGAACCATCCGGTGCCTGAACCGCTCCAACGCCCAGGATATGGACATCGATGTCATTTGCATCTTCGACCGCCTCGTCGACAGGGTTGACATCCTCTATCTCGCTGCTGTCTTCAGGAGCGGGCACAATCTCTGGCTCGTTCTCTGTAGGAGTATAGGGAGCAGCATGAACCTGAGACAGAATATCTTTGCTATGCGCCGCACGATCCTCATCACTCATCCCTTGCCACTCAGGATCGTCGCCCCTATAGGTCCCATACACGTGTCCGCGCCAAGAGAAAGCGCCACCGGGACCGACCTCAGCACGTGCGGAAGCAAACGCTTCGCTGAAGGACATTTCATCAGTCACAGAATGAGCCTCCTGGATTTCGGTCACAGTCTCCATGGTGGTGGCCTCTTCCTGAATAGCCTCTCCCTGTTCTTCGACCGAAGAAGAGTTGGCAATAGCCTCGACACCGATTGTGCCTGCTGAACCAATCAGGATTCCAGGGACTCCGCCCACGAGCACACTCTGCCAAAGAGGCGACATGCCTTTCTTTTCAGCATTGGACTTGACCGCGGTCGATTCAGTGATAGGATTGTTCTGCGTTTTCATAATACTGTGGTATTTATGTGTTTAACTTTGTTTCTGGGAGCAAAGGTATTACCCGAATTTCGTTCTTGAAAGCCTTTTTCGTTTTTCTCCACGAAATGGTCAGTTTTGAGGATGAACTAATCTGAAACCGCGCGAATACTTAATCCAAACGAAAACGGATACGTTTTCGTTTCAATTCTTTTCTCGTTAAAGAAGAAATAGTTTCCTTTTCGTGGTTCGCCTCTTTGAGGCGTGGACGACCAATAATGGCCCAGTTGGCGGCCAGCGTGAATATCTTGCGTTCCATAGTATCCGCAAGCTGGGAGAAAAATGCTGTTCCCGTTCTTAAAACTTTCAACAAGATACCCCGCGTGTCCATCCATAATTATCCATGTCCATCTGCAGAACATCTTTAATTCTTCCCAATCCTTATTATTGGGCGTGCGCCACGGGGCACCCCAAAAGAGAGTGGCAGCATCATTCTGTGTTGATGTTTGTTGTGTCGAATATGCGTCTATTGCCCTCGTCTTTATGTCGTATGTTTCCTCGCTATCCTTTAGATTGTTCTCCTCCCAAGAAAAGAAAGAACCGAAATCACTGTTTTGCTTGGCTCCGATATTCTTTGTTGCCCATTTCAGTCCAGAAGGTAAACCTAAATCAACCCATTGATTACCATTGATATCCTTTTTTACCTCCATGATGGAACCGGTCTTGTTTCCTGCAGATGATGTATTACCAGTATTTTCAGCAGGAGCAGCCCCAGCATTATGAGTAAGAATGTGGGTGGAATCCAAAACTGACTCAACTGGCTTAAATCTCAATGCGATGGGGTCATCCGGATTCGCAGACCGAAGTTCCTCCGTCCTTTCATTTATCTCGTTGGTAAGACGCTCACATAATTCGGCTTTACTGCGCAGAGCATCAGCGGCAGTATCACCAACTATGATGTAGTGAAGTTTACACAGGCTGATGGTTTTTCCATAATCGCCTTTTTTGAAATAGATCTGCGCATCATGAAGAATCTCATTAGGGTGTTGATTGTAATAAGACTGTGACTTTTCTTGGCCTAAAAGGAATGAAACCATCCCATTTACAAACAAAACCAGAGAAAGGACAAATAACCTTTTCCTCATACTTATATGGTTTGTATTCATCAATTAAACACTTTGATATGAGTTGTCCACCGTTAATGACGGACGAGGAATAGATATATGAATATGATGAGTAAAAGAAGTGCTACCACAATTAGTAATAGAAATCTCGATTTAGATGAACAGGGTTTATCCTGCTCGTCTCTGCTGGATGCATTATCTGTTTTAATCGGTATCTCTTCATTCAAAGGAAGGATTCGAATCAGCAAAGCAGAATGGTTGTCTTTGTTATCCTTCGTCGCACCCTTTATTATCCCGATTTTCTTGGTATCAGGCTGAGAAAGAGACAAGATATTCACCAATTCGCGGTCTTCCATTTCCTCCAACATGCCGTCACTGCACATATAAAGGTAATCTCCAGCCTTCAAATCGATCAGATTGCAGCAGTCAGCTTTTGACCTCTCCTGATTTGGCTGCATAGCCCGCGTGATGACATTCTTCTGTCGGGAGGACTTCGCTTCTTCCACGGTCATTTCACCAAGGTCAATCAACTTATTCACCAATGAGTGGTCGCGAGTGACATGGAGAATCCGTTTTTCCGAAGGGCGAATATGATAGATCCGGCTATCTCCTATGTGCGCCGTGAAGCAACCACCTTCGTGAAACTTTGCGAAGGTAAGAGTCGTCCCCATCTTTTTCTCGTCGCCAGTATCCCGGGCATCCAGGGCATCGTAAGCAGCGCTGAGAGCCGCATTGAAATCCTCTTCAGAGAAAAGGCCATCCTCACGCGGGTGATCTTCAATATACTCGGACATCGCGTCGCACACGGCCTGCGAAGCGACTTCTCCGGCGGCATGACCGCCCATCCCATCACATAGAATGAACAGACTCCCGTTGGACGGTTTCTCAGAATAGGGCGGATAAATACTATCCTCTTGGTTGCTCCGTTGACCCAATTCATGGATGGAGTATGCGCTAACTCTAAATTTCATACCTAAATTTCTGTTGCATCATCTATCGGAGTCCCCACATAAACCAACTGGGTATCGCACATCTTGATGACATCGCCGTGCCTTATGCCGACCTTGTCCCCGTCAGCCAGTTTTACTCCGTTGATCTCCGTGGAATTCTGATTCTTGGCATTGGACACGTAAACATGATAACGCCCGTCTCGACCGGCCATCACCTCAATGTACAGGTGCTCCCGGCTCATTCCTTGATCTGTTGTCTCGATAGGGATATCGGCCTTGGGGGGATTCTTATGCGGTTTTCTACCGACCGACTGTTTCCCTTCTCTCAAAGGATACCGCCTGTAGGTCGCCCGATCCAAAAGATAGCCAACCGATTCGTTCCGTTTGGTAGCAATCTGTGTCACATCAATCTCGGAAGCAATAGGTGTCGGCGCAGGGACAATTCGTTTGAAATCTTTGAATTTGTTTCTTTGGTTACAATTAGGACACTTCACGTTTTTTTCGGCATTGGCCGGGTCATCCTGTGCCTCCAAGATAGCGCCACATACAGGGCATTTGATTCGAATCTTATCCATAAAATGGTCAATCAATACAAAACAAAGATAGAAAAACCCTCGTCCGCTTGTAAACACTTCCGTGCTTATTCCACGAAATGAGGGGTTTTTCGGATGAAATTGTCAGTGCTATTCTGTAAACTTCGACCTGCAGTAGGGGCAAGAACGGTTCTTCACGAGCTCCTTGTATGGCGTCGCACCTAAGAAACGACCACACAGAGGGTTGGGGCAGACATACTTTTCTCGGAATGCATCATCCATCCTCCTGGTCTTCAGCGGAACTATTGTAGCGTTACGATAACGAATCACCGCAAATACGAGGGCAAAGACTGCGGCCAGAATGATTGCCCAGGGTCGAATGTTTTGATTCTGGAGGAAAACGGCGGCACCGATGGAAATCATAGACAAAACGCCGGGCAATGCGCTGAGAGCATTCAACTTGCCCTGCTTCACCTGCATATCGAACTTCTCTTTTTGATATCCGTCGTAGACGGCCTCCAAATGCTTTATGGAGAAGGACTGTTTGGCGGATAACGTCTTGATAATAGTGTCCATATCAAGACGATACTTGGAAGGTCCTAGTTCGATGGTGTCCGCCAAGCTCACATCAACCTTTCGCTTGCAATCCGATCCGTTGATATAGATGAAGTTATTATCCGTCAGATCTTCAACAACCATCTTGCTATCCGCACCTACCTGGATACGGCAATGCTTACGGCTCACGTCCTTGGGGACGCTACCGGGGGTGCCGAAATACTGTGTCTGCCCGTTCTGGGTGACGGCAAGGCGGGGATTCTCCACGCCGCTTTCCCGACCAATTATAAGTTCAATCATTTGGCTTCGGCTTTAGTGTATGGGGAAATCAGATCCTTGAGGGCCTTCAGGGCCACCTTGGAAATGGACAAAGTATAGGAGAACGAGTGCTGGTCGCTGAGGGTCAGTTCCTGCTTGAGAGTGTTAATCCGATAAATATAATTCAGATTGAGGATAAACCGTTTTCCAATACGCGCAAATGTTCCAGGAGCGTCCTTGAATCGGAGGATAAGTAGTTCTTCCATCCTGCCCAAGTTCATGCAGACCATATCCACAAGCCCATTGGCCGAAACCATCTTCGTATAGTTAGCATCCGCTTCAAAAAAAACAACGGATGATAAATCCACCCGCAGCAACTCGTCACGGGAATTGAAGTAGATGATTCTTTTATTGGAATCCATGGGACTGTCGGTTTGGATGGGTAACGGACAAAGATAATGCTTTTCCGATTATCTTGTTCACTATTACCGCAATTGAGTTTGAATTGTCCCTCGCAAATCCCTATCTTTGTTCATCCAACCTCTGTCAATCATGCAACTCAAACCTGGCACTCTTCTTCAAGGAGGAAAGTATAAAATAATCCGTACCTTCGGACAAGGCGGTTTTGGCATCACATACGAGGCCGAACAGGTGCTTCTGCGTAAGATAGTCGCAGTCAAGGAGTTCTTTATGAAGGACTGCTGCGAAAGAAATGAAGCCACAAGTCGGATGACTGTTGGAACAGGGAGTCAACGCGCCCTAGTAGAGAGGTTTCGCGGGAAATTCATCCGCGAGGCGCAAATGATAGCAGGGATGGATCATCTACATATCGTTCGTGTTCTGGATGTTTTTGAAGAAAACGGAACGGCTTACTATGTAATGGATTTTCTTCCGGGGGGCTCGTTGGCCGATATGGTGAAGAAAGATGGGCCTTTATCTGAAGCAAAGGCCGAAAAGTATATCCGGCAGGTTGCAGACGCTTTGGATTATATTCATGGGCAGAACACTGTTCACCTGGACGTAAAACCCTCGAACATTTTGCTAAATGCTAAAGGCGAGGCGGTTCTTATCGACTTCGGCATTTCAAAGCATTACGACGATTCGGGTGACCAGACAAGTTCAACCCCAGTGGGTATCAGTAAAGGATATGCTCCGCTAGAGCAAGGACGAGATGGCGATGTGAGCCAGTTCAAGCCTTCAACCGATATCTACGCATTAGGTGCGACAATGTATTTTCTAATTACCGGTGTCGTTCCTCCTGAAGCATCCTTAGTAAATGAGGATGGTTTGACAAAGCCTCTAGGTGTTTCTGATAAGACCTGGGCTGCTATTATTGGTGCAATGCAACCCCGGCGGAAAGATCGGCCCCAAAACATAAATACATTTCTGACTTTAATTGATGATTTCCCCGTATCAAAGGGATTGATGGAAGACGAAGAAAGAACGGTGGTGAAAAAACCTTTTACCACAAACATATCAAATGATACACCATCTGAACAGAATAAGAGCACCAAGACTCTATCGTTCATTCCCCGCAAGGCATGGTTTTGGGCGCTTATTGCGTGTGTTTTTGCTATAGTGACTGCTGTACTTTTGTTTATTCCAAGAAAAGTTACGAAAGTAGTCATACCAGCACATGATACTCTGTCTGTGGAGTCACAAAACGTGGTTGAGCAGACTATATCAACCCAACAAACCGTTTTAGCTACTGAGTCAGAGACTCATCGTCAAAGCGAATCCCCTGGCAGTATTAAGGTTGAAAGTGAACCTGCCGGCGCTTCAGTTTTGTTGGATGGGAAGAATACGAAAAAACACTCACCCTGCATCCTGGAAGGTGTTTCTCCCGGCAAACATACAATTCAATTGCTCCTTGATGGTCACAATGAGAACCATGGAAGTATTTCTGTTGCTCCGGGTAAACGAGTTGTCTTTTCCCGCACATTAACTCCTCAAATAACAGATTATCCATTAACAGAGTTTCAGTACAAAGAAGTCGTGGAAGAGGAAGTCGAAGAGTACGAGACCTACCCGTTCCAACTCGTTGAGCGCCGACCGTCTTTTAACGGCGGTGATGCGAACGAGTTCTCGAAGTGGGTGAATTCCCAACTAGTGTATCCGGAAATTGCGAAGAAGAATGGTGTGCAGGGCCGTGTGACACTCCAGTTCACCGTGGACATCGATGGACGTGTGACCAACGTGAAGGTCTTAAATAGTGTCGATGAGTACTTAGACAAGGAGGCTGTCCGCGTTGTCTCCAGTTCACCGAGGTGGGAGCCAGGATACCAGCGGGACCGTATTGTTAGGGTCACCTATACTTTCCCGGTGATCTTCGAACTCAAATAGTAGCATTCTATTTCTTTGAAATACCGGGCAGATTATTGTCATGGTGTAGAAAAATCTGCCCCATCTATTCACGAGCGGAGATTACCACAAAGGATGTGTGGATAGGGTTAGCCTATTCGGAAAAAGAACTGACAATAACCAGAGCATCGTGCCCTGTGATTTTTTCTACTGGTTTCCCTTCCTCATAAAGGAAAACGAACGGAAAACCATCAACTTCTCCGTGGTAAAACATATAAACAAAGACATCTTTGTCTTCGAGCTTACCGAGATGCTTTAAACAGGGGCATATATGTTTACTAGTTCCTCTGCTGCCTTCATAACTTCTATAGGAATCATTAATGTCCGGTAATAATCCGTAATAGTTCTTTGAAGATGAAAACATTAAATATCAATAAGTTATAATATCATAATGCGGGTTTATCGCATCGCTAGTATTGATGAATATAAAGACGATTACTCCCCGGAAGAGTTAAGCGAAATGAAGGCTCGTATTGACGTGGAGAAAAAAGCATTATCCAATCTGTTATGACAAAAGACTTAGTATCGTTCCTGGTTCTTGGTATCGTTTGCCTGGGGATAGCGTACAGTTGCCGTTCGCGTAGCAGTCAGAAAATAATTGCACAGAATACTCAAACTGATGAAGCATCGGCCGAAAGCCCGATGCCCCCGGTCTCCTATGAGGAAGATGACCGATGGTACACATCGGTGAAGGGACATATTCATCCAGGAGCCTTGGAAAACAATGAGATTCGCGAGATGGTGACCGGCATCTGGTGGAATCCTAAAATGGGCAAAGGAAAGGTAGAACTTGTCCCTGCGTTGAAGAAGATAGGTGAAAACGGACCGTATGTCGATATTCACTCAAATGAGCCTTGGGAGTCAGAGTATGAGGGGTACGGTGATTGTATGTGGTATCTTCAAATTGATTGTTGGTACAAAGTAGTCGAGCCGCTCTTTCTGCACTATTACTTTGACCCTCATTTTGTGTATGAGGGTGATTTGGATCAAGACGGTGTGCCAGATTTCGGTATTCTCCTAACTCGTCATTCCAATCTGTGTGCGTATGCACTTCTGACAATCAAAGATGGGCACTGGGCGCTTTTGACAGAACCGTTTGATGTCGCTTATAACCTTCGGGCATCAGGAAAGGAATTAGCGCAGAAGGGCGATAAGAAAGGAGAGATTAAGATTACCCGTTCAGGTTTTGATGACGATGGCCTGAGTACGTTTATAGATGCAATGATAGTTGATACGGTGGTAGTTGCAAAACGGATTGACATCAAGGACTTTCTGTAGCGTATGTTTGGTGAGCCAATTGTAAGCCCTTTGAGGGAGTAGTAGGTTCCCTTGCCACGAGTTTCTGTAATAACCAGATAATTTGACAGAGAGGAAAGAATGCGTGTAGCGGTAGGCTTGCTCACATTGAGCAACTGCTGAACATCAGAATTTGTCACTTTCTTCTCTGCCAGCACATAGTTAACAACTGCGATTCCTCGCTCATCTATACCTGCCTCTTTGAACTGCGCCGCAGGACTGTTGAAGAACGAGACCATAAGCCCGCCTAGGTAGGTGTCGAATACCGGCGGCAGAAGTTTCTCTGCAATGGCACCATTCACAATCTTCCCGATGCCGCGATCCATAAAGGCGAGCCAGTCCGGGAATCCAGATATGAATTTGGTGCGCTGTTAAACAGTGCCTTTGATGTCCAGAATCAGTTCCTCTTCGGAATAGTATGGCTCCAGGGCTCTGACATAATCGAACAAACGTCGGAGGCACTCCTTCTTGCAATGATTCGGACAAGGACATTTTCATCTCGGGAATCAGATTCTGGGATGGTTCTCTTTTAAGTCAGTTTACCCCTTCCCCTCATTGCTTTTTTTCGTTGCGGAAATCTCGCAACGAAAAAAGCGCAACGAGACGGAACTTTGGATCAACACGATTCGCACGTACATGGCCATTCGGGGCAGTTTTCCCCGAGCCTCCGGGCACAAAAACCGCATCTCACACGCTGAAACGTGGCCGACCCACCTTTGCAAAGTGGGGTCTGGCACGTTTTCGAGCACAGAAGCACGATTTTGCTCCCGACGATTCAGGGATTATAGGCATTCCCGCCAAAAATCCCTATCTTCGTACACCAAAACAATCCCTCAGCATGGAAAAGGAATCCACCGTCGAAACATACAAGGAAAACCTCACAACTAACCTCCTCGAAACCTGCACCGGCAGCGGACTGCTGAAGGGGATGCTGCTCGCTTCCCCGGACATCGACGAGGCCTGGATGCGCCTGGCGCCATCCTTCTACGGCGATGCCGTGCGGAACTTCAATGCCTACCCTGAATACTGCCTCGCCTGTGCGGGGTACCTCGGGATGGCTATCGCCTTCCTCTGGGACAAGGATTGGGCGAAGTATCAGGACTTCCCCTATTCTTTCTTCCAGGGCGAGCGGGGGTTCGACGACATGGACGACCACATCACCGACAACATCCTGAAGGACCGGAAGCACAGCGTGCCTGCCATGCAAACCTGTTCCGCCAATGCGTATCATTTCCTCATGCGGGAATGCACGGAACCGGGGACGGCGGAGGCGTATCAGTTTTTCCTCGTGACCGTCGAGGTAATGTTCAAGGTCGGAGCGGCCATCGAGTTGGGGCGGCTCGGGTACAAGTATGAGAAAGTGAACATCGGCAACTGAAGATGCAGCATCGGAGAAACAAGAAACACAATGCCTACAAGGAGGCCAACGAGGCCTTCCTGCAGGTGAAGGCGCAGGAAGAAGGGATGGTGGTCCTGGACAATGGCGTCCTGTACAAGGTGCTGGATCAAGGCAATGGAACCAAGAAACCCACCCCGCGCAGCATCGTTTATGTCAATTATACCGGCCGTCTCATCGACGGCACGGTCTTCGACACCACCGAGGGGCAGCCGCTTCCGGCGCTGTTTATGGTGGGCGACCTCATCATGGGCTGGCAGATTGCCCTGACCCGGATGCACGAAGGCGACAAATGGGAGGTGTACATCCCCGCCAAATGGGGCTACGGCTCTCTGAAGATGGACGACATTCCGGCGCATAGTACCTTGATCTTCGAACTGGAACTTGTCAAAATAGAACGTTAAGGTCCATGCCCGCTTCCATCGACCATTCCCTCCCCCTCAACAAGATCGTGAACGCCCGCGACCTGGGCGGGTATGTCACGGAGGATGGCCGGCGGGTCAAGAAAGGCCTGCTGATCCGATGCGCCCATCTCGCACACGCTTCCCAAGCCGATCTCGGCTTCCTCGCCGGCCTCCCGGTCACACGGGTGGTGGACTTCCGGCTGGATTTCGAGAAGAATGGGAAAGAGGACCAGGTTATTCCGGGGGCGGCGTACGTGTCGATTCCTGTCGATGCAAGCGGTCCCATCGCGGCGCAAGCCACGGAGGAGGAGCGGAAGAAGTTCACGGGAAGAAAGACCTTCGATGTCAGGAAGGTCATCGTGATGGCGGCCTTCAACGACAAGGCGAAGAAGATGGTGGACCTGATGTATCCGACGCTCGTCAATGACCCGGATTGCCAGCGGCAGTACGCCACATTCCTGCGGCTCCTTGTCGACAACGAAGCCGGCGCCGTACTGTTCCATTGCACTCAGGGCAAGGATCGGGCGGGGATGGCGGCGGCGTTCATCCTGGCCGCACTGGGCGCCGGACGGGACACGATCATCGCCGATTTCGACGAAACGAACCGGCACTATGCGCAAGACCTGAAAAAGTTCTCCAGAAGGGTCCGCTTCTGGGGTGGGAAGGAGGAGGAACTGGCCGTCGTAAAGGCTTTCATCGGCGCGAACACAGAGAATTTCATCAAGACGCTGGATCTGATCGATGACAGGTATGGTTCGATGGAATCCTACCTAAAAGGTCCCCTGAAACTATCGGATACGGACTTGCAAACACTGAGAGAACGATGCCTGGAAGCATAGAAATCAACGATATGGGCATTAAGAAATTCATAAACTCCCTGAAGAACTTCGGCGACACCATCTCCTCCGCCGCCGACAGCGTGTTCGACGAGGTCAATAAGACCTTCGACGGCCTGGACACTACCAAACTCACTCCCGAGCAGGAAAAGGAGATTGAGCAAAAACTGGAAGAGAAGGTCCATGACGCCAGCGAGAAGGCCGATGATGCGGCCGACACCTTCCTCGGACAGATAAAAGACGGCTTCATCCTTTTCGAACCGGACCATCGCGAAGACGAAACCGAATGATCCCCTCCCTCCAAAGGAGGGGTTAAGGAAAATTTGGTATTTCCACAAAGAATTGCTACCTTTGCAGCCGTGAATGAGATAGAGGACGGACGGTCCCCTATTTTTTGTTATATGAGATTCCCGGTCAAGCCGGGAATGACGGAAGGAAAAAGATGAAAAAGGAAGAGATCATCCAGGCCGTGGAAGCGGCGGTCGCTGAAAGAGGGTGCTTCATCGTGGATGTCACGGTGAACGCCATGAACGACGTGGAAATCGTCCTCGAGAAGGAGGACGGCATCGTGGACTGGGACGACTGCGCCGCCATCGACAAGGTCGTGCACGAAGCGTTCGACCAGGACGTGGAGGACTACGCCCTCACCGTCTCCTCCGCCGGACTGGACCGGCCCTTCAAGGTGCTCAAGCAGTACCTGAAGGCCGTGGGCTCCAAGGTGGACGTCAAGTTCAAGGGCGGGCGCCGGCTCGTCGCCCTCCTCAAGGCGGCGACCGAGGAGGCCGTCACCCTGCAGTACACCGCCCTGGAGGCCGTGGAAGGCAAGAAAAAGAAGGAGAAGGTGGAGCACGAGGAAACCTGCCCGCTCGCCGAGATCAATTCCGTCACCCCCTACATCGATTTCAAATAATACAAGATAACCACAATGGCAAAAGACAAAGAAAAAGAAATCACCTTGATCGACGCGTTCAAGGATTTCAAGGAAGAGAAGAGCATCGACCGTCCCG
>JAEEGK010005917.1_pt1 | contig 29554 bp, 18 predicted proteins | sample 8958771 | NCBI WGS metagenome assembly JAEEGK01 (sample SAMN16246547, study PRJNA631951) | gut metagenome | biome: gut microbiome; feature: rumen; material: SC-attached | host: Bos | place: Iran: Karaj | collected 2018-10 | reverse complement strand
TTCCTAATAAAAACTTTTAGAAAAAAATCAAATTGAAAAAAAAAATAATTAAAACAAAAAAAAAAAAAAAATAAGACTTAAAAACTTCCTTCAGGTTTAGTAACAGTTCTTTTACTTTTAACATTATTTTTAATTCCAACATTCTTATCAACAGTAACCATCATAGTTTTAAATTCATTAAAATCGACTTCACCATCTTGATTTAAATCAATTTGTTCAATAACTTTTTTCCAAGATTCTTCATCACCTCCGAAAATACTAATAATTTCATGAACACTTAATTTCCCAGAATTATCTTTATCAAACATTTTAAAAGCCTTTTCTAATCTTTCATCAGTTAAAATTTTTTTACTAGAAATCATAGCACTTAAAAATTCATCATAAGAAATTTGACCAGAACCATCTAAATCTAAATTAGAAAATATTTTATCAGCTAAATCTTTACCATCATTTTCACCATATAATTCAATTAATTTATCAGTAAAAACTCCTCTTGATAATTGTCCTTTACCTGAAGTATCTAAACTTTTAAAAATTTCTTTTAAATCAGTTTCTTCTTTTTGAATATCAAATTGACTAGAAATAAATTGCATAACTGCTTTTTTAAATCGATTTTCTTGTACAAATTGTGCCATATGAGTAATAGCATTTTTTTGTATATTTTTATAATTTTTAATTTTATTCTTTTCTGAATCTTCTAATAATTTAAACCATTTATGATTTAAACACATTTCAGCAGAAAATCTTTTATTTGGATTTTTATTTAACATATTTTTAATTAAATCAATAGCATCTTTTGATATATCTTCCCATTCATCTCCTCCAAAAGAAGGATTTTTAGTTCTAATATTATGATAAATATCTAAATTAGTATTTCCATTAAAAGGTGGATACCCACATAATAAAATATAAAAAATAACTCCACAAGACCAAATATCACATTTTTCATCATAATTTTCTTTTAAAACTTCCGGTGCAATGTAATAAGAAGTTCCAATAAATTTACTAATTTTTTTTCCTGGAATAAAAGTCGTAGCAGCACCAAAATCAATTAATTTAATTTGATAATTTCCATCTTTAGGTTCATTAGTTAACATAATATTTTCTGGTTTTAAATCTCTATGTACAATATGATTAGAATGAAGATAATTAATAGCATTTAATAATTGTCTCATAATTTTAGCAGCTGATAATTCATTAAATGAACCAGCTGAAGTAATTGCTTCAAATAATTCTCCTCCTTCTAAAAATTCCATCATAATATAATATTTTCTTGAATCTTCATATATTTCAAAAATATTTGTTATATTTGGATGGGAAATTTTTCTTAAAATATCAATTTCTATTTTTGAAGTTGCTGTTTTTTTACTTGTTATTTTCATTGCTCGAATTTCATTTAATTGCTTATGACGAACTTTTTTAACTTGACCATATGAACCATGACCTAAATCTCCTATTATTAAATAACGCTTTGATAATGGTTCTTTTGATATTTTTACTAAATGCTCTTTTGATACATTTATATCTGGATCTTCTAAATTGTTATTATTTGTTAAATTTGATAATGTTGATAATTTTGAACTTTTTTTTACTATTTCATTTGTGTTTGCACTTTTAATTTGTGATTCGAAACTTTGTTTACTTTTAAAATTTTTGTTTAAATCATTTTCTGAAAATATTTTTTTCTTTTTCATTTTTGGTTCTGTTTTACTTTTTTCTTCTGATTTTTCTTCTATTATAATATCTTTTTTTTCTTCGGAATCATTATCAACTTCACTTGAATCACTATCATTTTTTTTATCTTTATCTAATTTAAATGAAACAGATGCTCTATTTTTTTTATTTTTCTTTTTATCTTTTTTTTTATTAATAAAAGAACTTTTAGTTTCATTATTTGCCATATCTTGTATTTTTTTTAATTCATCTGGAGAAATCATTTTAGAATTTCTATAAGTATTTTTAATTAAAGTAGAATCTTTTTCAACTCCTAATAAATTATTAACATCTTTTAATTTTTGTTGAATTTCTTCTGGACTTTGTCTCAAAACACTTTTTCTTCTATCTTTACCATCTGGATTAGGAATATCTAAACTATCTTTTAATTTTATTTTCCCTGTTGTACCTAAAACTGGAGTTGATGATTTACTTGAAACATTTTCTTTTGAATTTTTTGAACTAGAAGAATTTGATTTTTTTTCTTCTGATTTTTCACTTTTTTCTTCTTCTTTATTTTTATTTTTTCTATTTATTCCTTTTGATTTTAATAATTTATTAATATATAAATCAATATCTTCTTCTTTAGCTTCAATTAAAAAATTATTTTTAACATAATTATTAACTTCTTCATTATTAATATCATTTAAATTTAATTTACAACCATCGAAATCTTCTTTAATAGTAGTTTCACTTTCTTCACTATTATTATCATTATTATTTTCTTTAGTTCTTTTTTTATTTTTATTCTTTTCATTATTAGAATTATCAGATTCAATAGAACTTTTTTTCTCATCACTATCAATTGCACTACTATTAACACTTTCTTCTTTATCATTTTTATTATCATCAAATTTTAAACTTTTATCACTTTCAGAAGAAGAATTTTCTTCATCATCATCAGGAATAGCATCAGGATTATTTTCATTACTTTTAGCAAAAGTTTCTTTAACTTCATTAATATTAGGTAACTTACCTTTTAAACTATCACCATCTAAATTTTTTTTATCCATTAAAGGACTTTCTTTAGAAAATGAATCTCTATTATTACTTGAATTTAAATTACCTTGATTTCCTTTACCTTTCTTAGTATAAATTTGCCATATTGAAGTTGCAGGATCATCAAAACACCAATCAAATTTTAACATACTTTTAGTTAAACCATATTGTGTATTACAAGTACCTAATAATTTAATAAATAAACCTCTTAAATAATCATAATCAGGTCTATCTTCAAAACGTAAACTTTTACAATAATTTAAATAATAAATAATTTCTTCAGATAAACCATAACATAAAATCTCAGTTGGAATTTGTAATTTTTTTTCCATTATTCTTTGATATTTATCACCTCCATTTTTTAATCCTTGCCAAGGTAAACTACCTTTTAAAAAAAATATTAAAACATAACCAATACTTTCTAAATCATCTCTTCTACTTTGTTCAATACCTAAATGTGTATTAATAGAAACATATCTTGCAGTACCAGTAAGTGATCTACCTTCACGATAAGGAATATGTTGATGATTTTTAGGATTTTTATATCTTTTTGATAAACCAAAATCAATTAAGAAAATAACATTACTTTTATCTTTAGTACCAATTAAAAAATTTTCTGGTTTAATATCTCTATGAATATAATGATGTTTATGTAAATTTTCAATTCTATTTAACATTTGTAAAGCAATTAAACAAACTGTACTAATAGTAAATTTATGACAACCACAAAAATTAAATAATTCAATTAAATTTGGACCTAAAAATTCAATAATTAAATAATAACAATCAACTAATTCACCCATACCATAAAAATGAGGAACGCCTTGAACTTCATCTTGTGCTAATGCTTTTGCACCAGTTAAATCTTGAGATGATATATTTAAGAGACTTTGATATATTTTTGCTTCTGTTTTTAATTGAGGTGATTTTTGAGTTTTTTTTATTTCTTTTTTTATTGATACTTCTATATTGTCTCTCATATCATATGATAAGTAAATTTGACCAAATGCTCCTTTTCCTATTAAAGTTAACATTACAAAGTTTTCTGCTATTAAATCTTTCATTATTAATTGGTTCTTTTTTTCTTCTTTTTCTTTTGAATTTTCACTTTCAGAATTTTCACTGTTTGATGATTGCTTTCTATGCTTGTGACGAGTTTTTTTTTTCTTTGGCTCTTCTATTATTTGAGAAAGTTCGTTTTTGTATTCTTTTCCATTTGGAGTGTCGTTATTATTTAATGGAGTTGACATTGTTTAATTTTGGTTTTTTAAAAGTTTATTTTTATTATTATTTTATTTTATTTTTATAAATATTAATTTAATTGTTCTTTTAAAAAAATTTTTATTTTGGTTTAAATGATAGATATTTATAAAAAAATCATATAGAATAATATTATAAAAAATTCTTTTTATATTAAAAAAAAATGATAATCGAAGATGATAATATTTATTACTATTCGAATAATATATTTAATAAAAATATAGGATTTTCTTCATCATCAAATTATAATAAAAAAAAAGCAATATCATTTACACCAATTGATATCAATCATCTGAATCAAAACAATGAAATAAATTTAATAAAATCAAAATCATTTAAAGAAAGAGAAAATAGTATGAATTCAGTTGAAAATGAAACAGATAGTTCATTTGATTTTAATGAAGAATATGAAGTAGAAAAAGAAGAAGAAAAGAAAGAATTTAAAAGAAAAAAAGTAAAAAATCAAACTTTAGCTTTAGATTTATTTAATAAAAATTTTGATCTCTTATATAATAAAATTACAGAAACAAAAAAAAAGAATTTAATAAATGAAGAAAATGAAATAGTCAGAAGAAAAAATAGAAGTACATCAATGGAAATGAATGAATTAATAAAAAAAATAGAAGATAAAATACAATATTTTAATAATACTGAAAATATAAATGATTTTTATGAATATACTGAAATATGTTTTGAACATATTTCTAAATTAGAACAGAAACCAAGAATAAAAGAATTTCAATATATAAATTTGAATTTTTCTGAAGAAGAAAAAAATAAAAAAATTGCTTTATTGGATTTAGATGAAACATTAATTCATTGTATTGGTGAAATAAATAAAGATAATGTAAATAAAAATAAATGTGATAAGATAATTGATTTAATATTACCTTCTAAGAAAAATGTTACAATTGGAATTAATATTAGACCACATTTATTTGAAGCAATGGATATAATAAAAGAAAAATATAATATTGTAATATTTACTGCAAGTCATTCATCATATACTGATGCAATTTTAAAAGAAATTGACCCAGAAAATAAATATTTTAAAAATAGATTATATAGGAATAATTGTATTCCTATCAAAATAGATGGTAAAAATTTTTATGTGAAAGATTTAGATATTTTAAAGAAATATCATAATTTAAAAGATTGTGTAATTATAGATAATTCTGTTTTATCTTTTGCATATCATTTAAATAATGGAATACCAATTATTCCTTATTATGATACTAAAAATGATTCTGAGTTAATTATTTTAGCTTATTATTTATCATTTATTTCTAATGATAATGATTTGAGAAAATCAAATAAAAAACATTTAAAATTAAAATTATTTTTAGAAGAAGCTCAAAAAATTATTAATGGAGAAATTATTGAAGATATTAGTGATGATGATGATGATTTAATAATTACTGAAAATAATACTTATATTTTTATGAATGAAGAAAATCATGATAAAAGAATTAACTTTATTAAATTAGTAAATCATTATCATCATGAATACATGAAGATAGTAAATTAAAGATTTAATTAATAAATATACATATAATTTATATAACATATTTATTAATATATATTATTTGTTAGTTAGTTGGCTATTCTTATGTTAATTAATGATAAATTTTTTGTTGAGGCAAGAAAATAATATATAAAAAAATTTATTATCATAATGAATAAATAAAATATGAGTTTCTAATAATTTTATTTATAAAATATATAAATTTATAAATTATTTTTAGAATATTTATATAAATATTTTTTTAATATTATATTTTTTTCATGAATGCACATATACATAATATATCGAATAAATTTGATTTTAATGAAAAGGATGTTTTATATGGATTTTTTTATGAATTAATAGGTAAAATTAAAGGATGTAAAGTTGATATTGATATGATTGAATATAAAAAAAATATAGAAACAATTCCAACAATAACTTTAATAAATTATATCAAAGATACTATTCAAATATTATTAAAGAAAGAAAGAGATAAAAATGAAAAAATAATAGAAAATAAGAATAATAATAATTTATCATTAGATGAAATAACTATTCAACAATATGAAAATATTATAAGAAAGTTAGAAGAAAAAGTAAGATATTTAACTAGTTTAATATTAAAAAATAAATTACAAAAAAAATCATTAGAAAATCAATTAGATGAATTAATTGATATTGAAAGAGAATATGAGGAAATGAAAATTAGATTTAAATATGAAAATGGCACATTTTTAAATAATGATAGAAAGGAGAATGAAATTAATATATTAAGAAAAGAAAATATAAATTTAAAAAATTACATATCTCAAAATGAAGAAAAATGGAAAAAGCAAGATGAAGAATTAATGACAAAGGAAAATATTATATTATCTCTAAATTTACAACTTGAAAAATATAAAAATAAAATAAAAAATATGGAAAAAGAATTTAATATTTTTTTAAATTATAATAAATTAAATAATAGTGATAAATTTAATATAAAATATACTCTTTGTAATTTATCTAATAATATGAATACAATAAATTTAATTTCAAAAAATAAAAAAGAATTTACTTCTTTTAAATTTTCTCAATTTGAAAAAATTAAAACTAAACTCTTTAAAAAAAAATATAAAAGTAGTTCAAATTCACTTTCAAGAAATGAAACGTTAGTACCAAAAAAGTTACAATATTTTAAAAACTATTTAAATTCTAATAATAATGTATCATGTACAGAAAATAATAAATTATATAACAATAAAATAGTTTTTAATAATTTAAAAGCTAATTTTAATACTTCAAGAATATTTAAAAATAATAATTATAATACAATCCAATCATATACAAATTTATTAAAATATAATATAAGTTCTAAGAAATTAAAATTTAAACAAATTAATGAAATTTTTAAATCTAGTTCAGACGATAAAAATATTAATAAATAAATTTTGTATTTACTAATATTAATATATTTAAATAATAGTTAAATAGTTATGTATTATTAGGCAAAAAAAATCAAACAAATATAAAGAATTAATTATAAAATTATATTTATGAATAAAATAAAATATTAAAAAAAAAGAATTAAACTAAATTCAATATAAAAAATACATAAAAGAACTCCAAAAATAAAAAATAAATAAATGAATGATTTCCAAATCCTCCAAAAATTAGGAGAAGGAGCCTATTCAACAGTATATAAAGTAAAGCGTTTAGTAGACAATAACATATACGCATTAAAAAAGGTAAAATTACTAAATCTTTCAGACAAAGAAAAATCAAACGCCTTAAACGAAGTTCGTATATTAGCAAGTGTAAAAAGTAATTATGTAATAAGTTACAAAGAAGCATTTTTTGACGAGAAAGATTCAACATTAGGAATAGTAATGGAATATGCAGATAAAGGAGATTTATATCAAAGAATAATAGAACATAAAAAAACAGCAAAATTTTTTGAAGAAAGTGAAATTTGGAAAATATTTATTCAATTAGTAAAAGGATTAAAATCATTACATGATTTAAAAATATTACATAGAGATTTAAAAAGTGCAAATGTATTTTTATTAAGTGATGGTAATGCAAAATTAGGTGATTTAAACGTATCAAAAGTTGCAAGAAGAGGATTAGGTTATACACAAACAGGGACTCCTTATTATGCAAGTCCTGAAGTTTGGAAAGATCAACCATATGATAATAAAAGTGATATATGGAGTCTTGGTTGTGTTTTATATGAAATGATTACTTTAAGACCTCCATTTAGAGCAGAAAATATGGAAGGTTTATTTAATAAAGTTATTAAAGGTCATATTAATAAAATTCCTGATCGGTTTTCTGATGATCTTTTTTCTATTGTTAAATTATTATTACAAGTTAATCCTGAAAATAGACCTAGTTGTGATAAAATTTTAAAAAATAGTATTGTTAAAAATAGAATTGAGTATTTTGATTCTTTAAATGATAAAGATAGTAAAGATTTTGATAATGAAGATCAATCACTTTTGAGAACTATTAAAATACCTAAAAATTTACTTTTTTTATCAGATAAATTACCTAAACCTAATTATGATAAACATATGAAAAATATGGTTAATATTAATTCTAAAGTTAATCTTAAGAATTATAGAAGTTATACTAATAGGAAAGAATTAGAAAATAAAGTTCCTCCTTCTATTATTAGAGATAAAAGTCAAGTTGTTAAAATAGAAAAAATTGGAGAAAAAAGATTAGAAAAAGATATTAATGAAATTCAATCTCAAAGATATGCTAATTTAAAAGATAATGATAATCAAGTTAGTAATATTTATTTAAATATAAGAGAAGATTCTGCAAAATCAAGAAAAGTTAATAATAATTATAATTATAATAATAATAGAATTCAAAATAATATTTCAAATGAATTACCACAATTAAATATTATTAATTCAAAAAGAAATATTCATAGTGGGCAAAAAAAAGCAATATATAAAAAAAATAAAAATCATTTAGACGAATTATATAAGATTTATGCACCTTATTTAAAACCAGTAATAAAATATAAAAATAATAAATATGATAGAAATAAGTATAATTATAATTACAAATATATAAGGAATTATGAAATTAATCAAAATTATCCTATTTTGGAAATTTCTAATTCTATTAGGAAAAACGGTCCTGAAAATAAAGTTTATTCAAAAAGGAAATTAAGTCCTATTAAAAGAAATGTTATAAATATTTATTAAATTTTATTTTTAATTTTTTATTTTGTAGTAATATATCATCAAAATTATTTATCAAGGTTGGAAATAATAAAAATAATAACAAAAAGTGAAATTATAAATTGTAATAAATGAAATAAATCAAAATAATAATTATTTAAAATTGCAAATCTATTAATTATTAAAACCAATATAATAATTAATATTATGTTAAAAAATTTTATTTACTAATAATTTTATAAGATTTAAATTATATCTTTTATAAAAATAATTTTTTTACTTATTTTAAGATAACATAAATTAATGAAAAATTTTATAATATTTTAAATTTTAATATCATATAATTTATAATTAATATTATATTTATAATTCAATTTTCCATCTAATATTGAATAATAATTTTTATAAACAACAAAAAATAGAATTCCTTTTTTTCTTTATTAAATTATTAGAAGTAGGATAAATAATTTCTTGATTTACATTAAAAGTACTTTTATTATCACTATCAGGATTATTTTTTTTTAAATTTAAATTTAATTTTTGAACATTAGAAAAATTAACTTCTTTTGTAATTTGACCAAATGAAATTGAACTTTGAACTTGAAGATTTTTAAATTTCCTATAATTATTAATAATTTCAATTTGAACAGGTGCTTCAATTGTTTTATCTTCTATTCCAAATTTTAAACTTCTTTGATGATTATAAATATTTGTATTTAAATTATTTTTTTCATAAATTAAATTTATTAAATTTTGAGATTGTAAAAAATTATTATTATTATATAGAGTTTTTGAATTTCTTTGTTTAATTTTTATACTATTTGCTTCATTAAAATTTATTTTTTTATTAACTTTTGTTTTACCTTTTGGAGTTAAAAACATTTCATTATTTTCTTTTTCTTCAGATATTAAAGTATCATTTTTTTTTAAACTTTCTTTTTTATTTTCTAAAAAGTGTTTTACATGAAAATTTGCAAATGATTTTTCTTTTTTAAAAATTGTTGGTTTTATTTGAGCATTATGTTTTTTTCTATTAACTCGAGATGGACTATCAATTTCTTTTTCTTCTTCTTTCATTTTTTTCATAAATTCATCATAAAATATACTATTACTATTTTCATTTAAATTATTAATAGAATAAAGTGATTTATTTAAATCATTATTTACATTATTGTAACTTATTTTTTTTCTTGTTGGAGACTTTCTATCATTTTTAGAAGTACTATTTTTTAATTCTGGACTGTGAAATTGTCTTTTGTTATTATAATTTATATTACCAAATACTTTATCAATATGATCTGTAATTTTCATTTATAGATTTATTTATTATTTTTTATAATTATATTTCATTTCTTTATTTATTTAATTTTTTTTTAATGAGTTTTTTTAATTTAAAAATATTTATATAATAATTTATTTTTTGAAAAAAATATATTTAAATTAATGTCTTTGATATCTTTTTTAAATAATAAATAAATAAATATTGAAAAAATAGTTAAATTTTTATATTGTTATTTAATAACAAAATGAAATATTAACCAAACTTTATAAATAGTGTCTATTATTCAAATTAATTATTAAAATTTATAAAAATAACAAATTTTAATTAAAAGGAAATATTAATATTTTTATTTTTAATAAAATAACTCAAATTAATTAAACTATATTAGGAAAATAATATAATTTTTTAAAAAAAATAAACCCCTATCAAAATAAGTTATATAAATATCAATTAAAAAAAATTCAAATTTAAACTAACAAACTAAAAAATGTTAAAAGAAGAAAACCCAAACCAAATATTCTCAAAACAAAATTTAATATCTTCAACAAAAGACAAAATATCAAAAAAATATGAAATAAAAAAGATATTAGGTAAAGGTGCAAATGGGAAAGTATATCAAGTAAAAAATAAAATAACCCAAGAAATAAATGCATGTAAGCAAATATCAAAAAAAGAGATTACAAATATAGAAAAATTAACAAACGAAATATCAATATTAAATAAAGTAGATCATCCAAATATAATTAAATTATACGAAATATTCGAAGATGAAAAAAACATATATTTAATAATGGAAAAATGTAACGGCGGTGAATTATTTGATAAAATATCTCATAATATAAGAAAAAAAGAAATGTTTAAAGAAAAAGAAGCAGCATATATTTTATTTCAAATAATATCTGCATTATATTATTTACATTCAAATGGTATTTCACATAGAGATTTAAAACCAGAAAATTTATTATATTATAATAAAGGAAATGATATTAAAAATCCAATTAAATTAATTGATTTTGATTTAAGTAATTTTTTCAATCAAAAAATGAAAACTAAAGTAGGAACATCATATTATGTTTCACCAGAAGTTTTAAAAGGTGAATATAATGAAAAATGTGATATTTGGTCTGCTGGTGTTATTTTATATATTTTATTATCTGGACAACCACCTTTTAATGGTTCAAATGATAGGAAAATATATAAAAAAATAATGAATTTAGATTATAATTTTAATAAAGAAATTTGGAAAAATATTTCTTCTGATGCTATTGATTTAATTAAAAAATGTATTTGCTTTGAAAATGAAAGATTAAGTGCTAAAGATGTTTTATCTCATAAATGGTTTAATATTGTTTATGATGATTTTTATTCTTTGAATAATGATTTAATGTTAAGTTTTAATTTTGATAATTTAGTTAAGTATAGTCATTATAATTCTTTTAAAAAAATCATTTTGAATATTATTGTTTATAGATTAAATGATGATGATATTAAAGATTTAAAAAATATTTTTTTCTTTTTTGATTGTGATCATGATGGAATTATTAGTAAAGATGATTTTTATAAAGGATTAAAAAAATTAAATGTTAATAATGATAATATTGAAAATATTTTTATTTCTATTGATAGTGATAATGATGGTTTTATTAATTATACAGAATTTTTAAGTGCTTTAATTAATGAAAAATTATTTTTGGATGATAAAAGATTATTAGAAGCCTTTTTAATATTTGAAACTAATGAAAAAGGTAAATTACCTAATAATGAAATTGAAAATATTTTAAATAGTGAAAACGAAAAGATGATTAAAGAAATTATTGTAAAAATAGATAAAAATTGCGAAATTAATTATTGCGATTTTTATAAGTTAATGGAATTAAATTCATCTATGAATTGTAATTAATACTTGTTTTTTTTTTGATTATATTTTTAATATATATATATTACTATTCAAAAATAATGGAATAATAATAATAAAAAAATCATTTTATCCTTAAATATAAATAAACAATTATTAAATTGAAAATAAATAAACAAATTTTTAAATATTAACTATAATTTTAAATTCAATAATTTTAATTTAAATTTTTTTATAGAGTATTATAAATAAAATATAAAATTGTTTTTAAAATAAAAAATATATAACTAAATCAACTGAATATATAAATAATCTAAAAAAAGATTAATTGCATTAATATAATTAATCTCAATATTCAATACTAAATACAAAAATATTAAAATAAATATAAAGATATAAATAAATATTAATTTCAATATTACTTCATAATTTTAAGTTTAATAAGAGGAGATACACTTTGATTAAGTAAATTATTTTCATTACTATCTCCTTTATTAAAAAGTTCATTTTTTCCATCTTTATTAATAATTCTTTCTAATCTTTTAAAAGACAACAACATTTTTTTTTCTTGAGGAGAATTACTAGAAGTATTATTTTTAGAAGTAATATTTAAATTAGAATCATGAATAATTTTAGCAAAATTTTTAAAACCAACAAAAACAGAAGTAACATTATCTAAAGAATGTCTTTTTAAAGCAGTTTTCATAATCATATCAACAATATTTCCACTAATTTCATGTATAGATTCACAATTACTTTTTTCATCATTAATAATTTCCCAAGCACATTTAATACATTCTTCATTATTTAAATATTCAAAAATTCCATCACAACCCATAATTAAAAAATCAATTTTATTATTACTTAATGAAATTTTTGTTATATCAGGAATAGCAATTAATACATTTTTTTTACCTCCAAATTCTTCATTTTTAACATTAATATCTCCAAAAGCTCTACTAACACTTAATTTACCTGGTTTCATTCTTTGAATAATATTACCAGAATAATAAACACTTCCTCCATTTTCAATAATTCTTTTTTTTTCATTTTCTTCACTTGGTCTATGAATTTGATTTAATAATTTAATATCTTTACCTGAATTTAAAGATAAAATTGCTCTTGAATCACCACAATTTGCACAATATAATATATCATCTATAATTAAACATACTAATGCACATGAACCACTTTTTTCATGTTCTTTTAATGCTATATTTTCTATAAAATTTTTTTCACAATTTTCAAATCCTGTTAATATTGATTTTTCTATATCAAAAGGGAAATTTTCATTTTTTATTATGTAATTATGTAAATTATCTCTTAAGTAATCACTACAAGAATTTCCACCATGACCATCATAAATTGCTATAAATGATATTTTTGGCCAATATTTTCCTTTGAAATTTTTTGGACAATTTACTGTTAAAATTATTGATACTTTATCTTCATTGTAATTTCTTATTAAACCATTATATGAATTTACTGCAAATGATTTTATAAATGAATTTATTGAATGTTGACTTGTTTTTACTATTGGATATTTTAAAAATGCTAAATCTTTGTTAAATGGTGTTATTTCATAATTTTTTTTTGTGTTTAAAAATAAATATTTCTTTTTGTGATGTCTTGAATTAAATGTTTTTATTTTTAATAATCTTTTCATTGGATTTGTATTTTGGGATATTAATAAATTATTTTTATCTTTTAAATTTGGAGTACTTTCTAATTCATTTTGAAATGTTACTTTATTTTTTGATGTGATTTTTAATGTACTTATTTTACGTAAACTTTTTTTTGGAGATAATTCAAATGTGTTTAAATTAAATTTATCATATTCATTTAGATTATTATTTAAATTTATTTTTGGTAAAGATATTTCTTCTGTTTTTTTTAGAAGATTTAAATCATTTGTATTATGTTCTGTTGATGATGATGTTGTCATTTGATTTGTATTTCTACTTTTTCTTTCATTTGAAAACATTGATTTTTTATTTTCTTTAAATGTTGTTTTTCTTTTGGGTGGGATTTTTTTTTGAGAATTTAATTTTAAAGATGTAGCACGAATTTTCAATTTTATTTTATTTGTTTTATATGTAGAGTCTGGATTATATTGTTTTTTATTAATGTTTTCTTCAGTTTTTAATATTTCATTATTTATTCTTTTTGTTATACTCATTTCATTTTCTGATATTTCTTGTGATTTTTCTTCAACAATTATTTTTGAAATTTTATTTTCCATAATTTTATAATTTTTATTTTTGTTTTAAAATTTTTATATTTTAATTAGGTTTGGTTTAGGGGAATAAAAATTTTTCTCATTTATATAAATTCATATATTACATAATATTTAATTTTATTATAAAAAAATAATATAAATTAATAAATAATTATTAAAAAAAATAAAAGCAAAAAAATAAAATTAAAAAATTAAAGAGAATTTAAAAACTTTTAGAAAATTTTTTAAAATCCCTTTTCAATACAAAACTCACTGATATACAATTTTAATTAAAAAAAAATAAAATAGAAAAAATTTAATTTAAAATTTAAAGAATAACCCAATAAAATTTAAACCAATAATCCTATTTATTATTTTTTTTATTCTTTTTGATCTTCTTTTTTTCTTTCTTCTTCTTTCTTTTTTTTATTTTCTTCATTTTCTTTATAAAGTTTATCAAATTCATTAGTTTTTATAATAGTAATGATTAATCTAGTAATTTTTCTATTATGTTCAATAATAGTTTCTGTTTGAGTATTTTCATACTTAACATAACCTAATCTGACTAAATTTTCAGCAGCCCTTGCAGCAATATCAGCAGAATTTGTAGTACCAATAATATTAATTTTATTTGAGGAAAGGAGTAATTCTTTTGCAAGATACATTATTTTTTTAGCATTCTCATATTGGGCTACTCTAAGCTCCTTTATTTCAGAAGACATTTTATTTTGAGTGTGGGATATGTATTTAAAAAAAAATAATTATTTTATTATTTAAATTATTATTTAATATTTTATATTTTAATTATTTTATTTTGGTCTCTAATTTGTTTTTTTTTAATTTTATTTTGTATTTCTTTTTAATGAATCTATTTCTTCATATAATTCATTTATTTTTGTTTTTAAGGTTATTATTTTATGTTTATATTCAGATACTTTTTTTTTAAAACATTGATTGTTTTCTGAAAATAATTTGTTGGCTTCATTGACATCACTATTAATTTTTTGGATATTTTGAGCATAATTTTCTACTTGTTTATATAATTTTTTATTTTCATTCGTTAAAAAATTAATTTTATTATCATATTCATTTTTATCAATTTGATTTTGAATTAATATATTTTCATTTTGTTTTTCATTATTTAATTTATTAATTGTATCTTGAAAATCTATACTTAATTTTTCAATTACTTTATCTTTATTTTCATTTAATAAATTTAATTCATCACATTTACTATAAGTTTTCGCAATTTCTTTTTTTAAATCAAAATTTTCATTACTTAATTTTTGTATTTTTCTTTCATATTCCTTTACCTTATTTAATAATCTATAATTACTTTTTGAATTATTTTGTCTAATAACAATTTTTTGATTTGATATTTGATATAATTCTTTAATTTTTTCTTGAAGATTTAAAATTGTTTTATTTAACTTTTTAATTTCTTCATCATGAAGATCATTTATTATTGAAATTTCATTTTCTTTTTCTTTAAGAATATTCTTTATTTTTATTTCAAGGGATTTTTTTTCAAATTGAATTTTTGAATTTTCAACTGTTGCTTCATCATATTTATTTTGTATTTTTAAAACTTCAACTTTAAATACATTTTCTTTTGAATTATTTGATTCTTCATTTTGTATTTTTTCAAATATTTTATAATTTGAATTTAATGATTCTATTTTTTGACTTAATTCAATATTTTCAAACTTCAAATTTTTTTTCTCTTTTTCAGATTTATTATAAATTAATTCTAAGTGTTCAGTTTTATTTTTTAATTGTTCTAATTCTAACTTTAATTTTGCATATTCATTTTTAATATTTAATAATTCTTTTTCTTTCTTCATAAAACTATTTTTTATTTGTTCATTTTCTTCATTTAATCTTTCATATTCAATATTTTTTTCATTTAAAGAGTTTAATAATTCTTCTTTTTCATCTCTTAAACTTGACAAAAATTCATCTTTATTATCTAATTCAATTTCATTATTACTTATATTATTAATTTCTTTTTCATTATTTTCAGATAGTTGATTATTTGAAATTAATTCATCAAGTCCTTCATTTAACATTTTCATATTTTCCAAATCAAAATTTTCTTCATTAATATTTTCATTATTTAAACTATTAATATACATATTATCATCCATTTTTTAAAAATTTTTTAAAATAAAAAATAGAAACAAATTCAATTTCCAATTTAAATTTTTATTGTTTCATACTTTAAATATAGTATTAATTAATTATATAGTATTATTTGTTATTAATTAAAAAATGAAAAACAATTTAATGTAAGACTATATCTTAATAATATTTATTATAGATTTCAATTATATTCAGAAACATGGTCAAATGATGCATTTGAATTAATAGATTATGAAAATGAATCATTAATTCAATCGAATTTAGAAACAAGAGAACCAGGATATATTACTAGAAAATTAAATTCTATTCAATTTACTCCTAAATTGATAAATGATGATGAAACTCAAAATCTCTTTGAAATACAATGTGATGAAGAAAGATTTCAAATAATTCCAAATTCTTTTGAAATAAATCATGACAGTGAAAATGAATCTTTATTTAAAAGTTTAAATACAAGTTGGTTTATTTTTAAATCAAATAAAACAATAGAAAAACCAAAAAATTATAAATTAAATGAAGGTGATATTTTAAAAATAGGAAGAATAACAGCAATAATAAGGGAAATAAAAATTAATAATAATCAAATTAATAATAATAATAATAATATAAATAATACTAATAAAAATGATATATCATTCAATACAAATGTAAATATTAAAGATAATAATTTTTTATCAAATAATTATAATATAATTGAAGAAAAAAAAGTACAAAAAACAAAAAAAAAAAGAGTGTGTAGAATATGTTACATAGAAGAAGATACAGAAGAAAATCCTTTAATTCAACCTTGTATTTGTTCTGGATCAATGAAATATATACATTTAAATTGTTTAAAGCATTGGATATCAACAAAATCATTAATAAAAATGGAAAGTAATAACAATTTTACAAAATACAAAATAAAACCAGTTGAATGTGAATTATGTAAAAGTAAATTACCAGATTATATAAGACATAATTCAAAATTATATTGTATATTAGACCATTCTGATTATGAAAATTACATTTCTATTGAATATTTATCAATTGATAAAAGAAAAAATAGATTTTTATATATTGGTAATTTAGAAAATAAAAAAGAAATTAAAATAGGAAGAGGACATAATTCTGATATAATATTTAATGATGTTTCTGTAAGTAGATTACATTGTAAATTACTTAATACTTTTAATGGTATATATATAGAAGATAATAATTCTAAATTTGGAACTTTAATTTTAATTCAAACTCCAATTTTACATTTAAATGAAAGTTTACCTTTATATATGCAAGTAGGACGAACTTTTATGCATATTAAAATTAAAAGACCTTTTTCATTATTTGGTTGTTGTAATATTTTAGATGAGAAAAATGAGTATTTTTATCATAATCAAAATGAAAAACAAATTGATTATCATAAAAATATTATTATTAAAGAAGAAAATGAAAATGATGATGATGATTATGATGAAGAAATAAATGTTATGAATAATTCTCCTAAATTAAATGTTATTGAAATTGATCAAAATACTTATAAAAAAGATAATAAAGAAAATGAAAATCATGGTTATAGAATAACTAATATTGATGACAATGAAAATACTGAAACTCAAAGAAATGATAATCAAAAAGACATTATGAAAACTGTTAGAACTGTAATTAATGAAGAAGGAGAATAAAAAAATTTATATATGTAATTTATTTATGATTTGGTAACAAATTTTATTTATTTTTTTTAATATATATAACATAAAAAACATCAATAAGTTATATCTTAATTTTTTATTATTTCTTTAATTAAAAATATTAAATATATCATTATATAAAAAAATTAATGAATGACAGTTTAGATATTTTAAGTTTCAGAAGATGTTCAGATTCAAATATGGATAAATTTAATATATTTCGTAAAGTAAAATCATTTAGAAAATACAATCCAATAAAAAATAATCTAAGATTAAGTTTAGAAGAATCAAATAATAGTAATTTAAATGGTTCAAATTTAAACACATCTTTAAATTTTAAAATGAAAAAGAGATTTTATTCAAGATTAAGTCAAAGTAAATTAAATAACTCAATGAATGCATCAATGACTTTAATAAATCCTTTTTTAAATACTACAATTGATGATCCATATGATGCAACTATAATTGAAGAAAATATTGATGGTAATCAATCTTTAAAAATTACTTTTCCAGAAAAAAAACCAAAAATATTTATTCCACAATATATTTTTAATTCAATTGATTTAAATAAACAAATAATTCAATATAATAATTGTTTAAATGATTTAAATGATAATGTTGAAGAATATTATAAATCATATCAAGAATTAGATGAAATTGAAAAAAATAAAGAAACTTTAGAAAAAGAATTAAAAGAAGCAAAAGAAGCAAGAACTAAAGTAATGGATGTTGTTTATCAATTAAAAAGAGAAATTGAAAATAAAAGTGTTTTACAAAATGATAATTTAAATATGACTACAATTGGTAATTATCAAAATTCTAATAATTTTAATATAATGAATAATAATCAAAATACTTTTAAAAATAATATAAATGGAAATGATTTAGCTCAAAATATTGAAAAATATGAAGATTTGATATTAAAAATTAAAATGGAAAATCAAGGTTTTTTAGAAGAATATGATAATTTAAATGATGAATTAAAGAAAAATACTGAATTAAATAAAAAATTAAAAAACAGTTTACATAATATTGAACAAAATATTCAAAATGCTTTAAAAGAGAAAAATAATTTAAGAAATATAATTCAAAAAAATTAAAAAAAATTTTTATTTCATATTATTTATTATATAATAAAAATGTTTTTCTTAATTTTATAACTTTTTAATTATTTTAATATTTCTAAATAAATTCATAAAAATAAAAAAATATAAATTAAAATGATAACAACAATAACTCCTTCATCTATTGATGAAATATCTCAAATTATAGAAAGAAATTCAACAAAGACAATTAATCTTCGTCAAGAATTATCATCTAAATATCCATATGAAAGTGGTTTTCTAAGATTAACAAATCAATTTTTAAATGATCTTTCTTTTGACTTTAAAACAATTCTTCAAGCATTAGATCGCTTTAAATCATCAAATATAAATCTTTCAAATAATTTACAAGATACTTTAAATAAAAATAATGAATTAAATTTGAAAATTCAAAATTTAAAAAATCAAATTTTTTCTCTTGAAACAAGTCTCTTAAATGCAAATCATCAAATACAAGATTTAAGTTTATTAAATAAAAATAATGAAAATTATATTCAAGAATTAGTAAATAAATTAAATATTTCAAAAGAAAAACCATATTCAAAACCAAATTGTTGTTTATGTGATTGTGTATTTTGTCAAAATAATTACTCTTTTAATACATATAAAAATAAATATTGTCCAGTAGAAAATTCATATGAATATGAAATGAATAGTACTGGAAGAAGTACTTTAGTTGTTGATACAAATAAAACAAATAACAATAATAATATTAATAATACAAATATACCAAATAATGTTAATAATATTAATAATTCAAATTTAAATAATAATATTAATAGTAATACTAATATTAATTCTATTAATTTGTCTCCTGAAAATAATAATTCTTATCAATATAATATAAATAATACAAATAATTCTCAACAAGATAATTATAATATTCAACCAAATTCAGTTCAAGTTTCTCCTGTTCCTTTTTCTAGTAATTATAATTCAAATATAGTAAGTAATAATAATAGAAATAATTTAGAACCAATACCAAATATTAATGTACCAAAATTAATTCCTCAAAATAATTATGACATTAATCCAAATAAAAATATTCAAATTAAAGAATCAAAAGGAAGAGATAATAATTATAATATTGATAATATTAATACAGATAAAAATATGATTCAAATTGATAATATTATTTCATCTGTTCCATCATCAAATATTGGTTTGAATATAAATCAAACGTCAACTGATTTTTTAAAAAGTAAAAATGTTCCAAATTTAAAAAATCAACAATATAATGAAATGATAAATCAAATACCAGAAAGAGAAAATAAAACAGAAGAAGTTAAAACAGAAATGAATATAGATGATAAAATAAATAGAATAGAAAAATTAGTTCAAAATGCATTAAAAGATGAAAATATAATAAAATACTTAACAATTAGAATGGGTGATGATTTTATAGAAAAATTAAAACAAGGAGATGTAACTGAAGAATACTTAAATCAAATAGAACAATATATTGAAAATTATAATGAAGATGAAATGTTAATGAATAATAATAAAATAAATTCAAGTAATAGTTTAAGAAAAAATTATAAAATTGATTCTAAATTTTTACCAAAGAGAAAATTTAAAGACCCAAAAGATAATGATGATTATAATAAAATGCAATTAAAAAAACAAATTACTGATCCTAGATATCATTTTAGAGAATATCCTCGTGGATGGAATTCTTCGAAAGAATATTTTGATAATAATAAATCTAGTAGTGGAAAAATTGAAAAAAATCAAATTAAAATTCCTAATTATCCAAAATAAAAAATAAAAGAAATGAAAATAATATTAAATTAAATAATTTCTTTTAAATAACTATTTAATTTTGAATTTTTTTTTTTGGTTTTGAATTCTTTTATTATTATATTTTAATATTTATTTAATATTTTATTTTTTTTTATTTTTAACAGTTTATTATTTAAACATATTTTTTCTATAAAAATTTCTTGTTATATTTTTTGTATTATTTATTAATATATTTTGTTATTATTTCATTATTTAAACATTGTTATTTATTATATTGTCAATTTAAAAAAAGTTTTTCTTAAATTTAATAAAATGATTTTTAAAAAATATTAATATATTTTATTAAATAAAATTAAAGGACTAATTTAAAAATAATCATAACCTTTTTCTCTTACTTTTTCAATATTTTCATTAATCTTTTCTTCTAATTTTTGATTGTATTCTATAGTAGAATTTAATTTCATTTCTAATAAAGAAATATTACTATTTAATTCTTTAATAATATTTTCTTTTTCCTCTAATCTCTTTTTCAAAGCATTATTATCTTGTTTATCTAAACTCATATTACCTTTCTCAACTTGTGCTCTAATATTATTTTTCCCAAAAATATTTTGAATTACATTATAAACTTTTTTTAATAATTCTTCAATTGCATTTGGTTTACAGAAAATAACATCATTAATTTCATTTTTTGTTAATCTTAAACCTAATTTTTTTAATACTTTATTATTTAAAGTTTCCCAATTACTTAATTTATGTTTTGTAGAAGAACAATCAGGATAATTATGTAAATCTACTAATTTAGGAACATATTTTTTTAATATTTCTGCTAATAATAATCCATCACTAAAATCTCTTGCTATATTTTTTTTTGGTCTACTTAATTGAAAACTATCTACCCATTCATATATTTGCATTGTTTCATTGGATTCAATATCTAAATCATTATTATTCATTGTATTATCATTTTCTATTTCATTTTCATTTTCATTTTTATATTCAAATCTCAAATTTTCGTTTTCTGATGAGTTCATTTTTTATTTTTTAATTTTTTTATAGTTTTTAAAAAATATTAAAATGAAATATATTTTTATTTATTTATTTTTTTTTATATTTATTTTTTATTATGATTGTTTTAGGTTTTTTATTTCTTCATCCATATTTTTTACTTTTTCAGTTAATTCATCTATTATTTTTTCATATTTTTTTTCATTATTTCTTAATCTTATAATTTCTTCAATTAAATCACTAATTAAAGATTGCTCATCTTTTTCAGCTTTTGGAATTATTAAAACTGGACCATCCATTAAAGGTAAAGGTGATTTAAATGATAATAAAAAATTAGTATTTTCATCAATTAGAGTTGAATTAAAATTATTTTTATTTATTGACTCTTCAAAATAAGGTATCATATTTTCAATTGTATCATATAAAAATAAAACTGATTTTTTTTCTTTTGATGTTTTTAATTCATCAATTGAAAAATTTTTTGAATAAATTTCTTCTGGAAAAGAATCTTTTAAATTTACTAAAATATTTAATTTTTCATTTTCTACTTTAAAAGTTAATTTATATGAAATATTATTTTCTGTTAATAAATTATCTTTTACAAACATTTCTTTAATTGTACAAATTTGATTATCTATTTGATTATTATTTTCATTTTCTTTTATTTCATTTTTATTTTCTTCTGGTGTGGACATTTTTAAGTGATTATTTAAATAAAAAAAATTGACTACTAAAATATGTACATATTTTTTAAAACATTTCACATATATATAATAAAAACTTAATAAAATAATAGTTTTTAATTCTTTTTCAATTCAAAATGTCCATTTTCATATGTGATATATGTAAAGAAGTTTATAATGAAAATAATAAAAAACCATTATCATTACCTTGTGGGAATATATATTGTGAAGAATGCATAAAAAAATTATATAATAATCAATCAAAATTATTTTTATGTCCAAGTCATAAAATATATCATCAATTTAAATTAAGTAATATTCCAATTTGTGCTCAAGTTTTTGAATGTTTAAAAGAACATAAACAAACTTTAAACTTTAATAATGATTTAATTGATAATAATAATATGAAAAATGAAAATTTAATTTGTTGTAGTAGACATCCTAATAATATAATTAAGTTTTTTTGCAAAAATGAAAATATGTTTTTATGTTCCATTTGTGCCAAAACACATACTGAACATAATATAATTTCTATTACAATTGATAAAAATAAATTTAATGATGAAATAAGTGAATTAAAAGATAAAATAGAAGAAGAAAAAGAAAAGTTTTTTCAAGCTAAATCTGATAATGAAAAATATACTAATAAAATTAATATTCATATTGAAGAACAAATAAAAAAAATAAAAGAATATTTTACTTCAATAATTGAATTATTTGAAGAAAAAAAACAAGAATATATAAATAAATTTAGAAATATACAAGAGAAATTTCAATATAATATAGATTTATTTAAAAATAATATAAATCAAATAAATGATTTATTAATAGAAATGACAAAGAAAATTACCTATTCAAAAAATGAACTATACCCAAAAAATGAATATGAAAAATTTTATCAAGAAAAATTATTACTAAATTCTTTACTAACAAAAGTTATAATTTCAGGACAAAATGAAAATTTCGGATTTATATATAGTCAAATGGATTCAATTCCATATTATAATATACCAAATGATATATATAATAAAATCTTAAATGAAGAAAGTTATTATTTTGGAATAATTAATGAAGATTCAGTAAATAATTCACTTTCTAATTTAATTCAATATGAAAAAAATCCTACAAATAAATATTTAAATATGAGTCCAGTTGATGAAAAAACAATAGGAGAAGATGAAAAAACTTCAAATAATTCTGCTAGTAATATTAATATTAATAATAATTCAAGAAATCATTTAATCGATAATCAAACACATACTCATTCTTGTTTTAAAGATTCACTTGAATCAACTTTTTATAAAAGAGACAATTTAAATATTTTTAATCAAAATTTAATGAGTGATTTAAATCCTCAAAATAAAACTAAAAGTAAAATTAATAAAAAAATAGAAAAAAAAAAATTAAAAAATGAATTTAGTTATTATTATTCACCAGAAAAATATAGTAAAGATACTATATTTTCATATTCTTCATCAACAAATAATATTACAGGAACATTCAAACATGATATAGTAGTAGATAAAAAAGAAAAAATATATAAACCACCTCAATTAATAAAAAATCCTTTAATATGTAATTTAAATTTAAAAATTAGAAAAGATAAAATAAAAGAAAAAAAAGAAAAAGAAAAAATAATCAATTCTTCAATGAAAAAATACTCATTTAATACAAATACAAGTATAACAAATAATACTAAACAAATATGTAAAAATGTATCAACAATAAATGCGACTGATAGTTCTAATATAAATAAAACAAATAATTTAAAATATAATAGTAATAGAAAAGTTAGTAAAACTTCAAGAAATAAAAGATTTGCAAGTAATAGTCCTGAAGTTACAAGTATGAGTAATCATTTTGAAACTAGAAATAGAAATAGATTTAGATATTTTAATCCTTTTGCAAATTTAAATAATTCAAATAATAGTATTTTTAAAACAAAAGAAATTAAAAGAATTTCTTCCCAAATTTTTAGAAATAAAAATAAATTTAAAATTAAGAGTAATATTAGATATAAAAGTCCTCAAGATAAAATAAATAATTCTTCTATGTTTTATTATAAAGATAGAAGATTTAATAATTATACTAGAGATGGTGATAAAACAATTGGTTAATTATTTCATAATATATATATCTGATATTTATTATATTTTTTTATATAAAATATTTAATTAAATTAAAATAATATTCTTTATAAAAAGAATTATAACTGATAATATTAATATAAATTTAAAGCTTTTATTACTTTTTGTCTTTTATAAATATTTTATTTAATTAATTGATTCATATTTTTCAAATACAATTAAATTTTAAATAAAATAAAAATATAAATATATAATTAAATAAATTTTTAATATGAATAAAAGTCTACGAGGAAATCTAACAAATTTAAAAAGGAGAAATTTAAGTGAAGGAAACAGAAGAAGTAATAGTGTACAAAAATATAATTCAAATAATATAAGTCAATCAAGTTTAAAAAATAGTGATTATATAAATTTAGAAAATGATGATACAACTGAAGATGAATCAAAAATAAAAAAAGAAGCAAAAGAATTAATAAACAAAACTAGAAAAATGATGGAAGATTTATCTTTAGTTAAAATGGATTCTTTTACAAATGGAAATAATAAGAAAAATAATAATATAAATAACTTAAATTTTCAAAATAATATATCATCAAGTTTAAATGATGATCCTTCTCAAAAAATAATTTTAAAAAATAAACAAATAAAACTTTTAGAAAGAGAATTAAAAGAGAAAACAAATCAATTAAAATTAGCACAAGATAAATTAAACAATAAAAATGAAGAAATTAAAAAATTAAATGAAGCTTTAACAATTGAAAGAAGTAATAATTTAAGAGCAGATAATATAAAATTACAAAGGAAAATTTTTGCTTTAGAAAAAGCAAATGAAGAAAACAAAAAAATATATGAAAAAATGATTGATGATTTTAAAAATAAAATTAATAATGCTAATAATAAAAATAATGATAGTCTAAATGAAATTAAAGAAATACAAAAAAAGAATTATTTATTGCAAGAAGATAATAAAAAATTACAAAAAGCATTAAATGAAAAAATTAATTTATCAAATCAATTAAAAGAAAAAAATGAAATTGATAAAAAAGTAAATGAAAAAAAAGATATTGAGATTGAAGATTTAAAAATGAATTTATCAAATTTAATTGTTATATTAAAAACTTTATTTGCAAAAGAAACAGATTTTTATGAAAATAGAAAAACATTTTTAGATAATTTTGAAAGATTAATGAATTCTGAAAATCAATATAATAACTTATTAGGAAGTACATATTCATCAAGTCAAAATATTGATTTAGGTTATGATAGAGAAAGAATGAATGATAATAATATTAATGATCTTTTTTCAAATAAATAAATATTATTTAATCTTTTTTTTTTTAACTTTTACTGGTTTAAGAATATATTATTTTTTTAAAATTTGATTTTTAAATTAATAAAAAAATAAAAATCTAGATTTAATAAAAATTAAAAATCAATTCAAAAGAATCTTTATATTAAAATCATATAATTACTTAATATTATTTTATAAAAAATATTGAAAATAGAATTATTAATTTTTTAAAAACTTCTTTATAAATATACTTCAAATAATATGGTTATTGGAGGGGTAAAGATGAATAAAGAAATAGAAAGACCTTTAATTGATAAAGAAGATCCTATTCATATTTTAAATAATGAATATGAAAATTTTATGTATTTAGCAAATCAATTTGAATGTAATATTTTAAAAGTTGCACATGAGAAAATTAAGGAATCTTTAATTAAACTAACTGATACTGTAAATAATATAAATCAAATAATTTCGAAAATTTTAGATAAAGGTCAAAATTATGATGATGATTTTCAAAAAATAAAATTAATATCTTTTAACGTTTATGGTAAATGTGAAGAAATTTATAATAAAATAAGCCAATTAGAAAATAATTTTTATAAAAATAAATTGGAGAATTTAAATATAAATGAATTAGCTGAAAATTTAAAACATATAAGTAAAAATATTAATAAGGATGTTTGTATTAAGATATTAAAAGTAAATAATCAATTATTTAATTTTGAAAAATATGAGGAAGATCTAAAAATAAGGAAAGATTTAGAAAAACAAAAAAGAGAAGAAGAAATGAAAAATATTGAATCTAATATAAATGAATCTTGTTTTTTAGTAATCATTGTTATTTTTTCTGTACTATTTTTTATTTATTATGGTTATGGTTTTGAATAAAAGTTTATTTAAATATATATATAAATTAATAAAAGGTAATAATAAAAGAATTATAAATTAAAAAATTTATATTTAAAATAATAAAATATTTTTTTTATAAAACTATTTTAAATAATATTCAAAATCAAATTCTTCGAAAAAAATAAATAAAAAAATTCATAATCTATGTTGTTTATTTTCATTTTTAATCTTTAAAATCTTTTTTAATGAAAATATATATAAATTAAATATACTTATATTGTTTTTCTAAATCATGAAATGTATCTCAAAATTATATTATTTATTATTATTATTATAAATTGTTTTACATAAATATTTTCAAAATATAATAATATATACCTAAACTCTATTTATAAATACTAGCATTTTTTATTTTAATTTTTTTATTTCATCACCCTTTCCAAAACTACCAGAAAAACCTAATAAATCCATTTTTTTAGTAATAATATCTTTTTCATAATTTTTCCCTAATTTCAAAGCAGAATATTTAACACATTTTATTCCATTTTCAAAAGTCATAACTCTTCTTAATTTATCATATTCTTTATTATTGCTTTTTTGATTTAAATCTTGAATATATTCACTATCACTTTCTTCAAAGAAAGAATTTTTTCTATGATTTAAAAATTCTTTTCTATTATAATTTCCTTTATTTTCTTCATAAATATTACTAATTTTTCTACTAATACCATTTATTTTAAAAGAAGAATCATCAAATTCACTAGAAGAAAAATTAGACTCTGAATATTTAAATTTTAAACTAGATTTTTTTGATGTTTGTTTTTTTTTAAAGTCATTTTTATTTTTAATGTTTATATTTTGAATTTTATTATTTCCATTATCTTTTATTATAAAAATATCTTTTGAATTATTAGTTTTCTTTGGAGAAGGGGGATAAATTGAAGTAGTATCTTGCATTGATATAATTGGAGAATTTTTATTATTATAATAACTATCAAATTTAACTAAACAATTTGGTCCTTTTTTAACTGAATCTTTAAATAAATCTAAAAGAATAAAATCTTCTTCTATTTCAAAAATTTTTGATATATTATTTAATTCTTTTTGATTTTTTTTTTCTTTAAATGAAGAATTATTTTTGTTTGTATCATTTAAAAATTTTTTTAAAAATAAACCTTCTAGTTTTAAGTTTATTTGAAAAAATATTGAATCTACTGATTTTTCTTGTAAAATTGATGAAGGAACTGAATTTATTGCATTTAAAATATCTTTATTAAAGTATTTGGCAACTCTATTTTTTTGTAAATAATAAAAAATATCATTTTGTTTAGTAGAAGCAATAAAAAATTCAAAAAAAAATTTCTGAATATTATAAACTTTTTCAGGTTCAAAATACTTATAATTATCATCACTTTTATTATTATTATTTAAAAATATTATAAGAAATTCATAATAGTAATTTTGATACATTAACTTTAAATTATTTTTATTTAAAGGATATTTTTGATTTGAAGTTAAATTTGTATTTAAAGAAGTATATTCAGTTTGTCTAGATAATTTTTTCTGTGCATAAACATGAATAACTGCAATTCCAGATAAAATTGGTAAATATTTAATATAAAAACTATATCTAGGATAAGTTGAAGTACATTCAAATTTTCCAAAATTATCTATTAATATTTGAATATATTCTAATTCTGAATGTGATCTTAAATGATTTTTATATTCTATTTCTAGTTTTTTTGCTATTAGTAAACACTGTTTAAATATTTTTTCTTGTTTATAAAATTTAAAATTTTTAAATTTGTGATTGTTTACTTTGTTATAATCAAATATTATTTCTTGTTTTTCTAAATCTATATAATATACATTTTTTAATTTGATATTATGTAAAAATAATTCTTCTCTATGACTTATTAATTCATATATTTTATTGAAATGAAGAACTAAATATCTTAAGAAGTATTTTTCATATATTTTTATTTCTAAATAATCATTAAATGAAAATGGAGATTTTTGATTATTCCAAATTTTTGAATTTTCATTATTTTGAAATTCAATACTATCATCATTATTATATGAACAAACTAATTTTTTTTCATATTCATTTATATTTAAATTTTTTTGATTTTGAAATAAGTCATCAATTTTTTTATATTTTTGATGACCTATCAATTTACTTTTTGAATTACTTTTTTCTGTTTTTGAATTTAAGATTGACAATTTTTCATTAATATCAAATTTAAAATTAATTAATGAAATATAAATAAATTTTAAACATAAATAACAATAATAATTATTCAAATCATTATTAAATTTTCCAACTAATATTTGATTATTTTGAAATATATAAATAAGTTTATAATTATTTAAATAAATAGTATATTTCTTAAAATTAGATTTTTGAGTAATTTGATTTATTTTTCTTAAACTAATTAATGAATGTTGAATTAAAGACTCTTCTTTATCTTTTTGACTTTTAGATTCAAAAGTTTTAAAAAATTTATAATTCATTATTAATAAACCATTATTATTAAATAAGAAAAATTCCCTTAATTTAAAATTTCTTATATTCATTAAAGTTAATTTTTCAGAAGTTGGACTATTAAGACCATAATAATTTGTATAATACTTATTTGTAAATATATATAATTTATTCCAAAAATTTTTATCATAAAGACGTTCCATTTAGATTAATTTAATAAATTTAAACATAATTTATCTTAAAAAAATTCTAAACCAAAATAATTTATAATTGATAAAATCAATATAAAAATATATTTCAATAATAATTTTTTAATATTAATTAAATAAATTTTTCCTATTAAAAAATAATAATTACTTTTTTATTAAATAAATATTTCTAAAATTAACTAGTCAATTGTATTTTATTCATAACCAAATCCATTTTTTTTCTATAATCAGTATGTCCAAGTTTCAAAGGAGTAAAATCAATATTTTTAAATTTATC
>JAEEGK010005916.1_pt1 | contig 29555 bp, 11 predicted proteins | sample 8958771 | NCBI WGS metagenome assembly JAEEGK01 (sample SAMN16246547, study PRJNA631951) | gut metagenome | biome: gut microbiome; feature: rumen; material: SC-attached | host: Bos | place: Iran: Karaj | collected 2018-10 | reverse complement strand
AAATAATTATGAAATTTATTTTGATATTTATAATTCTTTAATTGAATATGGTGTTTATATATCTAATTTAATTAAAGGAAATGTATTCAAAGATAATAATTTCAAAGAAAATGATGGTTTATATAACAAGGATTTATTTAGAAATGCATCTTTAGATCCTTATGAAGATATTTTATCAATGGCTCAAATCTTAGATTATTTTGACAGAATAAAACAAGGTTTAACAAATTTAATGAAATTTTATGCTTCTAAAAAGAAGGAATTAAGTTTCCAAAATAAAAATATAAATGTATATATAGCAATAGTAAATGAAAATTTCGAATTTTCAAAATATTTCAAAAAAGAAAAAGAATTATACGAACCATACTTCGATATATCAAATTGTTTAAGTTCAGTAATGGAGAGAGCATCAGGAGGAGCAGGAACAACATTTAAAACAATATTATTATCAATAATGTGGAAAATTCCTCCTTATTTAAGTGATAATTCACTTTTTTGGAATAATACATCTCCTTTAATAACAATAGAATTAATAGATTATTATACACTTAAGCAAATATATTTAAATGATTGTGGTGAAGAAAGTGAAATTAAATTATATTTCCCAATAAGTCATTATTTAATGACTCCAAGAATAAATGAGAAAAAAAAATATGTTGCTCCTAAAAATCAATATTCAATGACTGGTTCAATGTTTAATGATCCTGTTTATATAGCTCCTAATGGGAAAGTTGATAATTCAACTACTAAAGAAAGACAAAAAGATTATTTTATTAATTTTAATTTATCTTGTAAATCTTATATTTTGGAAACTGAACCTAAAAGAAAATATAATTTAAATTTAGATTATTCTATATTAGATTATGTTAATTTCACTGATGATAATTATGCTGTTTGTTATAGAAAAAATTTACTTCATAGTGATTTTTCAGAATTTGTTCTTGAACATTATGATGTTAAAGGTGTTTTTAAAGTTAATACTCGATTCTTTTATTTAATTCATTTTGAATTATATAAATATGGTCCTAATTATAAAGGAAATTATGGATTATTTATATTTATTTTCTTAATTGTTTTTTATTTCCTTATGATTTTCATATATAAAATCATTGAAAAATTCATTATGAAAAAATTACAACTTTTGAATTTTTTAAATATGTGTATTTTAAAAATTAATTTACCTTATTTAGGTACTTATAATGTAAAATCAGATTTAAATTTATCCAATGAAATAAAAAATGTATTAAAAACAAATGAGAAAATAAAAGATAAAGATTTCAATCCAGAAAAACCAAAAATTGATGTTCATGAAGAATTAGATGTGATAAATTTTTCTCAAAAAATAACAAGAGAAAAAAATGTTTTTGGAAGAAATAAAATAAATAATAATTTTATGGATAAAGTAACAGGAGAAGATTTAACAACAATAGTAGGAGAAAATTATTCAAAGAAAAAAGCAAGTAAGAAAGGAAGTTTTTATACTCAATTCAATAAAAAAGAAGAAAATAATTCTTCTGAGCATTCTGATGAAGATGATAAACATTATAAATTAGATTCTTTACCAAGTTCGAATAATTTTTTTGATATTGAGAAAAATAAAAGAAGAAAAAGTAAAGGAACTAATTCAGAAGAAAAAGAGTCTAAAAAAAAAGGATTTTTTGATCCAAATCCACCAAAAAAAATTTCTTCCAAGAAAGAAAAATCTGATAATAATTATGATATAAGTAACGAAGATGATGATGATTATGAATATGATGATTATGAAAGCCAAGATTATCCAAAGAAAAAGAGAATAAAGGATAAAAAGTATGATAGTTATGATGAAGAAGAAGAAAGTGAAGATTATTCTTCAAAAAATAAAAAAAAATCTTCTTCAAAAAATAAATCAGAAAATCTATATTCAGAAAGTCAAACATCAAAAAATAAATCAAGTAAATATTCAGAAAGTCAAACATCAAAAAAAAAACCAAGTAAATATTCAGAAAGTAATGAATCAGATTTTTCAAAAGGAAAGAAAAGAAATAAATTAAATATGTATGATAAAAAAAATGAAAATGAAAAAATAATAAATACAGAAGAAGCATCATTAAATGATGAAAAAATAAATGAAAAAAGATTATCAATAATAGCAGAAAAGCCAGAAATAGATTATTTAAATACTCCAAAAGATTTTTTAGAAGATTTACCAGAATTAGAATCAAATTTAACATATCAAAGACAATTATATGAATATGATAAATTAAATTTAAAACCAATTGATTTTTATTGTAAAAATTTATCAAATAGATATATTATATTTACTTTGTTTGCTAGATTTTCTATTTGTTATACTAGATATAAAAGAGTTGGAAATTTCGTTGCTCAAATTTCACTTTATGGTTTTTTTTTAGTTCTTTTTTTCACTGCAGATAAAAATCAACAAATTGTAAATGATAAAAATAAAGTTGAATCATTTTTATTTATTTTATATGTTTTTTTAAGTGAAATAGCAAGTTGTTTATTAGTGCATTTACCTGCATATATGTTTTATATTAGTGAAAGAGATTTTAGAAAATTATATAAGTTAGTAAAATATGATAGAGGTTTATTAATTATGAAAGAATATGATTTATTAGTTAATCATAGATTTTGGTGGAATTTCTTTGGTGTTTTTATTCAATGGATTTATATTATCATTGGATTCCATTTTTCTTTTACATTCTGTCCTGTTTATTATTATCAAAAAAAAACTTTCTTTATTGCTTATTTAGTTACGATTGGAAGTGACATTTTGATATTTGAATTCGTTTATGAAGCTTTTATTATGTTATTATATAAATTTAGAAAAATTGGAGGAATTATTGTAAAAATTGGAGAATTTACTAATAGAATAAGACAAATGAAACATCTTTTTTAAATTCAATTAAATTTTTTATTATTCAATATTATTGTTTAACCAATTTATAAATTTATTAATAATACAATTATTCACTTTTATATGAAATTATTGATTTTTCTTTTCTAAAAAGATAGTTTTATCAAGATTATCAATTTGAAAATTAAAAATAAAATAAAATGAAAAACAAATACTTAAATAACTTTTATTTAAAAAAGGTTTTAATAAAAATATATTATTGTTTTTGATTTATTCTTTTATTCTTCTCCTATATTTGACTCTTCCATTAAATTCATTTGTAACATATTTTTTTCATGTTCATCAATATCAATAATATTATTTCCAATTTGATTTTCATAAACAGATTTTAATTGTTGAATAGAATATTTTTCTTTTTCATCAGTTGAAATTTCAAAAGCATTTTTCAAAATTTCAATAGATTCTTTTTTTTTATTATCATCAAACTTCATGAAATAAATTTCAGCTAATTTAATATAAGCATCAATATAATTTTTATTAATATTAATTATTCTCTTATATAAATTACAAGCAATAACAAAATCATTATTTTTAAAGAACAACTGAGCTATTTCATTTAATAATTCAATATCATTAAATTTCATTTTAATTAATTCATTCATGCATTCAATAGCTTCTTCATTTCTATGAATATCAATACAAAACATAGTCATATAAGCCCAAGTGATAGGATTTTCAATATCTAATAAAACAGCTTCATTTAAAGCTTCTTCGGCAGCAATATATTCATTTAATCTTGTCAAAGCAAGACCTAAATATCTCCAAGCAAATGAATGTAATATTGAATCTTTTAATATATGCATAAATACTGTTTTTGCATCGTTCCATGTTTTTCTTCTTATATATATTATTCCTAATCTTGTTAACATTTTTATGTCAAATTTTATATTTTGAGGCTTTGATTTTATGCCTTTTACATATGATTCCTCAGAATCAAATAAATTATTCAAATGATAAAAAGCATGTCCTCTTAATGTCCATGCTTGATAATTTTTTTCATCTGATTGAAGAATTTCATCACATAATTCTATTACTTTTGTATAATCTTTTGAAAATAATTTTATTTGGGCTTCTTCTAATTTAAATTGAATAGTATTTTTATTTTCTTCATTTATAAATTCTAATAATTTTTCACTTATTTCATAAAAATCATATGAATTAAAAAAACTTATTAATGTATACCATATTTTATCACATTGCTCTATCGGAAGTGTGGGACTTTTATATTCTGTTTTTACTTTTGGATTTACTTTAGGCTTTTTTAAATTTATTCCTAACTCTATCATTTTAAATCTTTTTGCTGCTTCATAATGTTTTGTAAATAATAATTTATTTCCTTGTTCATGGTATAAAAATGCTAAAAATGCATTAAATATACAATTAGTATTTTTTAATTCATATTTATTTAATAATTTCATCATATATTCAATAGCATCTTTCATTCTTCCTTTTAGATATTTAATTGAAGCAAATAATATTTTTAAATGATATTCTTCCATTATTACTTCAGGTTTTAAAGATTGTCCATTTTGAATTGCTAATTCTTGACTTTCATTAGTTATTTTAATGCAATTTCCAATTGCTTCTTCAACTTCAATCAAAGAATTTAATTTTTTAGCTAAAACAGCAAAATTTAACCAACTTTCTTTATTTTGAATTAAAGTTAATCTACTTTTATAATATTGCATAGAAGTTTCTAAATCATCTAAAATATCATATTCTCTTGATAAACGTAATAATCTTCTTTCTTCAGGTTCTTTATTTTGTCTCATTGCATAAGCTTTTACTTCTTTTCTACTTTGTTCATATGATGATAAAATATATTCATGAATTTCATCTTTTTTTAAATGATAATATTCATCCATTCCTAATTTAATTTCATCACTAATATATGCATATAAAGCAGAGAAAAATTTATCTTTTTGTTCTGCAAATTTTTCATTTATATTTACTCTTTTTTTATATTTTTCAACTGCTATTCTAGTTATCATTTTTTTCAATTTTTCCTTTATCATTCCAGCTTTTCCATTTTCAATAAATTTAACTAGAAAAGTATTAATATTTTTATCCCTTTCTTCTTTTTTAACATTTGTTAAAACAGTTCCTCCTTTTTCCCTTTTAACATTTTGATTCTTATTAGAATCTCCCATTGTTTCATCATAATTTTTACAAATCGAAGCAATGAATATTTTAATATATTTTCTAAAATCATTACATATTTCATCAGCAGCAATTGGTTTAACTTGTTTAATTGATTCTTCTTCTTTTTTTTCTTCTAATTTTTCTTCTTTTACAATATCTTCATTTTCAGGAATACTTTTTAAATTTTTTCCAGTTAAAGCATCAATAATTTTACTTCCTTCAATAAGTTGACTATTATTTTGATTTTCTTTAATTTCTTCTTTTTCAATTTTATCAACTTTTTCATTTGGAGCAGATAAAGGAACATTTTTTTCTTCAAGTAAATCATCAGGTTGTGCTTCTTCATTAGGACCTTTTAATTTTGGATTAATACTTTCACTAAATGATATTTTAAAATAAATATATGTATGGGCTTTTTCAACATAATCTAATTCAATATCACTTTCTTCTTTTTTTTCCTCTTCTTTTTTATCTTCTTTCTTCTCTTCTTTCTTTTCATCTTTTTTTCCTTTTTCTTCAACTGGAGGACCAAATAAATAAACTACTAAATCATTTTCACTAGGAATAAAAGGTTGAAAAACAGGTTGAATATTATTTTCAATTCTCTTATCATAAGTTTCTTTTAACATTAAAGAAGTTCTTAAAATAACTTCTTTTTTACCTGGAATATGATAAAATTCACTTAAATCAGCTAAACCAACTGTATATACTGGAACAATTTCTTCTGGATTCATATTTTTTGGTTTTGGTCTTTTTTTAGGATCTTCATCTGGAGGTGGAACTTTATTTACTTCTATTATTATATTTTTCTTGTCATTTATACAATTTTCCATTTGAAGAAGTGGTTCTCCACTTAATTCGACTGTGTTTATTTTATCTTCTTCACTAAATGATACCCATTCAGCTTGATTTGACATTTCTTTTATTTTATAAAATTGATTCATTGGTTCTAATTTATGTAATTCTTCATAAAATTTCCTTTCATATTCTTCTTTTTCTTTTCTAATCTTTTCTAATCTTTCTTCTTCTTCTTTCACGGCATCTGGATTTTTTTTATCGATTTTAGGAGGTCCTTTCTTTTTATTTTCTTCAGCGTTTTTTTCTTCTTCAGTCGGTTCTCTAGGATTCATTTTCCCTTTACTAACAGTAGCTTCACTAACTTTAACTTGATATTCCCATGAATCACAAGCACCAGAAGTATCTAATTTTAAAAAGAATTCAGGAAGAGAATAAATTCCTATTACTTCAACAGACAATTTTGTTGGTTTAACTGCAGCTCCTCCTCTTTCAAAAAGACTTTGAAGAACTACTGCTTCTGATTGAGGGTATATAGTCCCCATTTGAAGGGTAGAGCCTTGGTTTTGAGTTCCTATATTTTTTTCTTCTAATGATTTTTCCATTTTTTCTTCTTCTTTGTTTTCTTCCTTAGAATTTATTGGAGGCTCTACATTCTTTTCTATTGAGGGATTCTCCATTTGAGGTTGGTTTTCTTCTGACATTTTTTTCAGGTTTTTTTAATTTTTTAAAAAAGGTTTATTTGGTTACGGAAATATAATTTAATTTTTAATTTTTTTTTCATTTTTTTAATTGGATTATTATTTTATTATTATTTTTATTTTTATATTTTTGAAATAAAATCAATATTATGGGGGAAACTCTAAGTACACCTAATCTTGAGAAAAATATTGATAATGGATATAACAATGATTTAGAATATGGTATTTGTTCAATTCAAGGTTATCGACCATCAATGGAAGATACATTCTTTGCAGCGATAAATATAGGAGAAGACAAAAACTTATCTTTATTCGGAGTATGTGATGGTCATGGAGGAAAAGAAATTTCATCATATATTGCACAAAATTTTCAAAGTTTTTTAGAAAAAAATGAGAATTTCAAAAACCGAAAATATCAAGAAGCTTTAAAAGAGACTTTTTTATCTTTAGATAAATCTCTTTTAGAAAAAGAGGTATTTGAAAAACTCTTAAATTATAGTATAGAAGATCGTAAAAATGAGGAAGAAAAATTTGATAAAATAGCAAAAGAAGTAATAAAAGAAGATGATAAAATAACAGAAGACGATATAACCCAAATGAAAGCGTTTAAAAATTTATTTGATCCTAGAAATTTAGAAGATTGTAATGTGGCATATTTTTGTGGATCAACAGCATGTGTAGTTCTCTTTGGTGAAAATGACATTTTCATAGCAAATGCAGGTGATTCTCGTTGTATTCTACTTGATAAGGATGGAATTGTTCGACATAAGACAACTGATCATAAATGTACAAATCAAGAAGAAAAAAAAAGAATTGAACAAGCTGAAGGATTTATTGAAGGAAATAGAATTAAAGGGTGTTTAGATGTTACTAGAGGTTTCGGAGATTTAGAATATAAAACGAATGAGTGGTTAAGACCTGAAGATCAAATGATTACTGCTAATCCTGAAATTATCTCTGTCCCTACTAAAGATGTAGATTATGTTGTTCTTGGATGTGATGGATTCTTTGAACCTATTAATGAAGATTCTAACAATGGAAAAATAGGGAAATTTATTTTTGATAAGTTAAAGGAAAAAAAAAGAAATGATGGAAATAATATTTCTGATGTTATTTCTCTTTTTATTGATGAATTGGTAAAGAAGGATGAAAAGAAAAATCCTATTTCTAGTGATAATATTACTGGAATTGTGATTAAAATGTATGAGGAAAGTAAAGTCAAAAAGGAGGTTAAGAAAAAAATTGAGAAGAAAAATGTGAAAGAAGAAAAGAAAGAAAAGAAAAAAGAAGAAAAGAAAGATGAAGGAGAAATTACTACCGAATCTAAAGCAAATGAAAAGAGTGAGGAAAAGAAAAAAGAAGAAGAAAAGAAAGAAGAAGAAAAGAAAGAAGAAGGAAAAGAAAAAGAAGGAGAAAAGAAAGAAGAAGAAAAAGAAAAAGAAGGAGAATCGAAAAAATCAGATAAAACAGAAGAAAAGAAAGAAGAAGTAACAGTAGTAGAAAAAATAGAAGAAGTAAAAGAAGAAGAGAAAAAAGAAAAAGAAAATATAGAAGAAAAGAAAGAAGAAGTAAAAGAAGAAGAGAAAAAAGAAAAAGAAAATATAGAAGAAAAGAAAGAAGAAGTAAAAGAAGAAGAGAAAAAAGTAGAAGTAAAAGAAGAAGAAAAGAAAGAAGAAGTAAAAGAAGAAGAAAAGAAAGAAGAAGTAATAATAGAAGAAAAAGTAGAAGAGAAAAAAGTAGAAGAAAAAGTAGAAGAGAAAAAAGTAGAAGAGCAAAAAGAAGAAGTAAAAGAAGAAGAAAAGAAAGAAGAAGTAATAGTAGAAGAAAAAGTAGAAGAGAAAAAAGTAGAAGAGAAAAAAGAAAAAGAAGAAGATTCAAAAGTAGAAGATAAAAAAGAAGAAGAAGTAACTAAAAAAGAAGAAGAATCACAAAAAGAAATAAATCTTGAAGAACAAAAAGTCGAAGAAAAAAAAGAAGATGATAATAAAAACGTAGAAGCAAAAACAGAAGATCTAAAAAAAGAAGAATCACAAAAAGAAGAAGTAAAAACAGAAGAAAAAAAGGAACATTAAACTATTAAAATTCTTAAAATTTATTTTCATTAAATTAATATAAATTAAAAAATATAAAAAATTTAATTATTATAGAAAAATAATTAATATTCAAAAATCCAAAATTTGAAAAACATCTCTTAAGTTTATCTAATTGAAATTTAAACATTCCATCAATAGTGATGGGAATTATTCTGATAATATTGAATTTTTATATAAAATATTAATGATGGAAAAAATGATTTTATATTAATATAAGTGAAAATGATTTGAGAAGTTTAAAGAATATTTATCTTTAAAAAATGAGTTATTTTATTATAATTAGATGTACTTTAAGTGAATAATACTGCAAAAGTGAAATTAATAAAACTCAAAATTGTTTGTTGGAAAGTTTGGGAATTGAAACTAAGAGAAGTAAAAGATTAAGTTCGATTATTTCTGGAATCAATTCTAAAAATATTTTACAAAATTCTGATTCTAAGAAAATTTGAAGTAATTTATTAGTTTATTCTTTCTTTTTAACAATAATTAGTAAATTTTCTTTTTTGTATTTTTTTATATGATTTTGATATTAATAATTAACTTTTAATTTTTTAGTTTTTTTTATAAATGTTTTCCTTCAAATTTTTATGTTTTCAAACAATAAAAATTAAATAATAGATATATTTTTTAATTTTGATATAATTTTTTTTAATGTGGTTATTTCAATAAAGTAACAATGAAAATTCAATATACATTCCTCCTACTTTTAATTAAATATAAGTAAAAAATCATTTATAAATATTATTATTTTTTATATAATAATATTTTAAAAAAACATGGTTCCAATTTTATTAAGAAAGAAATTTATTTTTCTCTACTCCACATAATAAATGAAAAAAAATAATTTAATTTATAATATCAATAGTTTTAATTAATTAAAATAAAATAATGTCAACAAGTTTACAAAAGTATAAATAAAATATAAATTTTTTTCTTTTAGCAATAAAATATTTATTGGAGGCATTAATAACGATATAACAGAAAGTATATATAATATAAATAAAATTTAGATGATTTAAAAGAATATTTCGAAAAGAATTTTTGTCCTATTATTGATTGTAAAATAATGCTTGAAAAAGATACAAGTATAATATTTTTTAACTATTTTTTAGATATTTCAAGAGGATTTGGTTTTATTACTTTAAAAAACAAAGAAAAAATATATGATATTTTAAGAACATCTCATTTTATAAAAGGGAAAGAAATAAATTGTAAATTATCAATTCCAAAGGAGAAATTAAAAAATAAAATAATAACAAACAGAAAATTTCAAAATGATATAAATTTAACTTTTTCATCTTTTTGTTTGGCGAATAAAAATTCTTCTCCTTTATATTTAAGAAAAATGTTTGTAGGAGGTTTATTACCATCTTTCACAAAAAAAGATTTATTTAATTATTTCAGTCAATTTGGAGAAATTGAAAAAGGAATAATTATGACAGATAAATTAACAGGAAAATCAAGAGGCTTTGGATTTATTATTTTTAATGAAAAAGAAACAATTGATAAAATTATGAAAAAAGGTAATTGTCATATTTTAAATGGAAAGTTAATAGAATGTAAAAGATCTAAACCAAAAATTCAAAGTATGAATATTTTACATGAAAAAGAATATTTTCATAAACTTAATAATAATAATAACATTATTTTTAGTAATCATAATATTAAAAAAAATAACAATGAAATTATTATTAATTATTCTTTAAAGTCTCTTGGGAAATTATTAGTAGGAAATAAAACAAAATATGGAGCAAATTTATTTACATATCAAAATTATATTCCAAAAAATGAAATTACTTGTTTTTCAAAAGTAAATTTACAAAGTAATAAAAAAATTAAATATTTTAATAAGAATTATATGATTAATAATAATAATCCAAATTTAGAAAGCCATACAAACTTAAAAAATGAATCTGAAAAAGAAAATAAAAATGAAGGAAAAAAAACGAATAATATAAATAATCAATTTCAAGATTATTTTAATAATCAATTAAAAAATCCATCTTCATGTAATTTTATTCATTTTAAATTATATGATTCAAATGGAGAAGAAGTTTCTAAATTAAGTAATTATAAAAGAAATAATTTAAAAATTAAATTATTTCCAGAAGAATTAGATGATAAATTTGAAATAAATAAAATTAAACAAAATATTAAAGAAGAGAAAAATAATAAAAATGATAATTTGGAATTTATGGATGAATTTGGTCCTGATAGAAGTAGTTGTAGAAAAGGAAAAACTCGAAGTTCTTTATTTAATAATGAAAGTTATAAACCTTATTAAATAAGGTTTTATTTACGTCTTTATATTTTTTATTTGTTTATAAATTTTTTTACATATATTTGTAGGTTTTACCATGTTTGTATGGTTTTCTCTTATATAACTTATTAATTAAGGATAAAATAATTTTGTTTTATAAGTTTGATTTTGAGAATTGGTTTAATTTTATTGTATATATGTTTATATATATCATTTAAATTTATTAAAGATTTATACCATTATTGGAATTAATAAATATATGTTTAGTTTAATGGTAAAAATATTAATATATGTTTTAATATTATAAGCATTCATCAATCTAATTTTTTAATTATTTTTATAAATATATTTAAATCTTAAAACATTTAAATGATAAATAAAACTTTTTGTGATTTTATTGAAAATATAAAAATAAAATTTTTAAACTATTATTTTAATAAATTATTTAATTACCAATATTTTGTTTTAAAAGAACATAAAACATTGATAACATTTCAACAATGTTATTTAAGTGAGTTTCTCTTAATTGATTTTTCCCTAAATCTGTCCATTTTTCAATGGGTAAAATTTTAAAATAAAATAATTGATTCGCAATAATTTCTAAAAGATTATTTTTATTTAAAATTTCAGAATTTAACATTTTAAGGAAAATATTAATAATACTTTTACTTTCTAAATAAATTTTTTTTGGTGAAAAAACATCAATCCAACGATTATTAATCATTTTTTCACTATCAAAGCAAATATGAAATTTTTCAAATTTCCCATCATAACCATTATTTTCTGCATAAGCAAAAATATCTTTTTCAAATTGATTTCTTGATTTTTCATCTTTTAATTCATTTTCATTTTTTTTATATCTAACTTTAATGTTACTAAAAATATAATCGGTATTATTTTTATCATTTTCTTCAATTGGTTCTTCGTATAAAATATTTTCATTTTTTTCAATATTATCAGAATTTTCTGAATTTTCAGAATTTTCTTTTTTATTAAGAATATCAACTAATTCTTCATTAGGTAGCATTTTATTTTTAGTAATATATTTAGACAATTTTTTAATACTTTCTCTTAATGTTTTTAATTTTTTTTTATTTTCTTCTTTCTTAATTAATTGATAAAAAACAGAACACATCATTACCATATATTTTCTATCTCTTGTACTTGTTTTAGAAGAAAAAGTTGTTAATTTATTTATTGTATCTGAATCAACACATAATAAATCAATCATTATTGCTAAAATATTATATAATGAATATTTTATTAAACAATATGAACTAAAAAATTTTCTTTCTACTAAAGATTCTTCTATTTTATCACTTATATCACTTTGTTTAAATTCCTTTATTTGAGTATTTAATACTAAATTTATTGTGGGGAAAAATTTAATTAAATCAAATTTTTCTTTTACTGTATTATTTAATAAATAAATATATTTAGTTAAAAGCTCATCATCTAATAGATAATTTTTTCTTCCGTATTTTATTAATTTTCTTGGAGTTTTAGCCTTTTTAGAAAAAATTTTGGAATCTGATTGTTCTCTATTTATATTTTTTCTGAATAATTCTTCATATCTATTTAAGAATGTTTCAAAAGAAACAATAATGTCATCACATTTATTATCTTGCTTTTTATTATGATTATTAGGAGCACCTTCCTCATTATCATTATTTTTTGAAGATTTTTCATTTTTTTTTTTAATATATAAAGAATCAATTAAATCAAAATAATTAAATTCTTTTAAATTTGAACCTTTTGAACTAATCCAATATATAAATTCATCAATAAAAATTAAAGGAATTTTATATAAATCAATGCAATCATGATACATTATAAAATTAATCATATAAGTTCCATATTTAGAACTTTCTTTAAATTTATCTTCGAATAAAATTTTCAATTCATCATTTTCATTTTCGGATTTTTCAATTAAAGTAACTCTGAAATTTTTTTTTTCACTTCCTGCAAAACTATCACTTGAAATTATACTTGGTTCTCTTTCATCATTATTACTTCTTTCAGAAATTGAAATATTATTTTTACAAAAAGAATTTAAAACATTTACAATAAAAGAATAAAAAATTTGTTGAATTTTTCGATTTTGTTGTTGAACAATATCATATTCTGAACTTTCAATTTTAAAAAAACCAGGAAATTGTTGTTCAACATTATAATTAATTGCAGTAACTTTTTTAGAAATTACTTCTAATTCAGAAAATAAAAGATTTAAATTTCCAACTAAATCAAATTTTGATTTTTCATTATTACTTTTTTCCTTAATTGCCTTTTTAATATAATCATGTAGACACATTGTTTTTTTAGTATCTTCATTTTCATCAGAATAAACATAAAAAAAATTTTTTCCATCAATATCTAAAACAAAATGTTCTCTTATTCTTTGTGTTGTTTGATAATTTGGATCATATAATGTATTTATTCCAATCATTGTTGAACATGTTTTTCCTACAAAAGTTGAATTTCCTGTTAAAAAATTTTTTATTGATACACTTAAAATATGCCAAAAATATATTGTATCATTTAAAGGATAATTTAAATTTGAAAAAATATACATTATTGTATTTAAAATTTCTATATTTTGACTATAGAATAATATATCATTTTCTAAAAATGTAAAAATAAAAACTTCAACTATTATTTCTGTTGGTAATAAATTAAATATTACACTTAAATTTATATCAAAAAATGGATATCCTGATAATTGCTTAAAAAAAATTTCTGGGACTTTTTGTTCTTTTAAAGTTTCTTTTGTTATTTGTTTATTTTCACTTGTAAAACCTTCATTTAACATTCCACCAAATAATAATCTAACATTATTTTCAATTGGACTTGGAGTAAATTTAACAGTATTATATAATAATATTTCAATAGGAACACTTGAATTTTCAAAAAACATTTTTTTTTTAATTTCTTCACATATAATACCAAAATTTGAGAAATAAGGATATTCACTTATGAAACATAATACATAAGGAATATAAATATAATATTTAATATCATTTATAATTTTAATTTCAATATTTCTGAAAAAAACATATCCTAAACCATTATATGATTTTTTTGAATTTGCAAAATCTTGAGGACCTAAATAAAATAAAACTTTATAACCTTGAGGTTCTGGATTTTCATTATTTGAATTTTTATGTTCTCTTAATATATAAATTATATTCGGATAATCTGGAAAAATTAATTCTGATATTAAATCATTGTCTAATAATTCTTTATTATAATCATATGTTATTTCATTTAATACTATTGGTCTTTCATTAAAGTTTTTATATTCATATAATGAATTTTTTGGTATATTTTCTTTTTTTATTTCTTTTATTCCTTCTTCTATTTTCTCAGGAAGATATTTTTCAATATAATTTTGTTCATATCCTAAAAGTAAAAATTTATCTATTAAATTATCACATTTTCCATTAAAAGGATATTTTGTTATTGTTTTTCCATCTAACAAATTTTTAGCTTTTTTATCATCAACTGTTTCAACTGCTCCACTGTTCATTTTTAATATTAATTTATTTTAAATAAAAAATTTCAATATTTTTATTTTTTTTTTTGTGTATATTTATTTTTAAAATATATAAAATTTATGGTCATGAAATTTTGTTTCTTTTTCCAAATTTTTTTCCATACAATTTTGACATAAAAAAAAAATTTCACATTCTGAACATTGATATAAGAATCCTATTATTGGTTTATTACATTTAGAACATTTTTTTTTTCTGTATTTTATATTTTTTAAATTTGATAATAATTCTTTCATTATTGTCTCTTTTAATTCTATTAATTGATATTCTAATTTATCTTCAAAATTTAATTCTTCATTTTCAATATTATAATTTATATTTTCTTTTTTTCGATATACTTCAGAACAATTAATTTCTAGGATTTGATAATTATTGTTTTTAGATATATAATTAAATAAAATTTTAAGTCCCATATCATCTATGATATAAATTTCTTTTCCTTCTTTTATAAATTTTATTGATTCAATTTTTTTATCTAATTTTAATTTTTTAGTAATGTATTCAGTAAATTGAGAAAAATTTAATATTTTATCAATAACTAAATCAATAGGTTTTTCATATAAATTACAAATAATTGCAAAGAAATATTTTTGTTTATTCATATGTTTTAAATAAACTATTTTTAATTTGAAAAAAAAAAATAATTTAAAAAAAAATTAACCAAAAAAAAATGAATAAATTTCTTTTCCAAATTTTGTTAATAAAATTTTCAATTCAAATATCAGAAACCCCATTTCATTTATTTTACGGATGGAACATAACAAAATTTAGTTTAAACAACTATGATATAAATTGTACAACATGTATGCCAGCAGGGATTAAATTTGATAATGAAGGAAATATATATGTGTCATTTCCAAGATGGTTTGAAAATGTTTATGCAACATTTGCACTTTTTAATAAAACAACACATTTATTTCAACCATGGCCATCGTTAGAAGAAAATAATTATAATGACTCAAATAAATTAAATTCAGTTTTAGGCTTTGAAATATTTAATGGGACAATTTATATATTAGATCAAGGAAGAATTAATGGGAGTTTACCAAAAGATAACTCAATGAAATTAGTTGTATATGATATAAAATCTAAAAATAGAACTAGAACTTATATTTTTCCTAAAGAAATTGCAGACCCTGAATTTGCTTTTTTAAATGATATTGTAATAGATATAAATAGGAATTTAGCTTATATAAGTGATAGTGGAATTCCAATAGATGATAAAAAAGAAAATAAACCAGGATTAATTATATTAAATTTAACAGTGACAGATAAAATAAATGCAACAAGAGTTTTAGATTCTAATGAAACAGTAATGCCAGATGAAACTTTTTGGCTTCATATAAATAAAACAAAAGTAAAAGAAAATTCACCAATGAAAACAGGAATAGATGGAATTGCATTATCATGTGATTCTAATACATTATTTTATACTCCTTTAACAAGTAGAATGTTATATTCATTAAATATAGATCAAATGTTAGAACATATTAAAAATAAATCTCATTCAATTACTATTTATTCTGGATTTAAAAAAGAAGCAAGTGATGGTTTATTATATTCTTCTAATGATAACCTATATATTACTGGAATTGAAAGTGGAAACATTTATATTGCTAAAAATATTGATGATGATTTATTAAGAATGGATTATAGAGAATTTAAAGTTTTAAAAGGAAATATTAGTACTATGTGGCCTGATACTCTTGCTATTTATGATGCTAAATTATTTTGGATTTCTAATCAATTAAATAATTTTCCTCATAATATTAATTTTGATAATCCTATCACTGGTCATGATAATTTTAGAATTTTTTATGCTGAAATTGAAAATGATGGAAATTACTTATTGGGATGTAATTTAATGAAAATTAATTGGAGTTTTGGTAATATAGCAATTTGGGTAATATTTGCAATTGCAATATTAATATTTCTTAGTTTTGTAATAATGGGATCAAACAAACAAGAAGATATAATAGATAAAAACATGAATTTAGACTTAAAAGACAACTACTAAAAAAAAAAAGAAAAAAATACAATTGAAATTAATAATTAATATAAATCTGGTCTATTCAAATAATAAATTATAAAAAAAAATTTAAAATAAAAAAAAATATAAAAAAACATTTAAAAAAAATGCCTCGTAAATCTATATTTGCATTAACAGTCACAGAGAGTCCTCGTGGAAACGAGACAAAGACAAAAGTGATTCAAGACAACCGTAAAGTGTTAATAAACGAATTATTTGACATGTGGGATTTGGACGGTGACAGCAAAATAAAATCAAATGAAGTTCGTCAAATGTTATCAGCAATGGGAAGAGAAGCAACAAATGAAGAAATAATGGATTTCTTAAAAATTGCTGATAGAAATAATAGTGGATTAGTAGATAAAATTCAATTTATGGAAGCTATGGAAAAAATTTATTCTCTTCCTAATGATGGAGTTGAAGAAGTCAAAAATGCTTTTTCTTTTTTCGATCCTAATGAAACTGGAAAAATTTCCACTGAAGAATTAAAAAATATTTTAAGGAAAGAAAATGATTTTTCTGAAGAAGACATTGAAAATATTATTAAAGTTGCTGATCCTGACGATTGCGGTCTTGTCGATTTTGAAAATTTTGTTGATACTTGGAAATTTCAATAAAATTCTTTTTTTTTTTTACTTTTTTTTTTTTTTGGATTTTTTTTGTGTTTTTGTGGATTAAAAACAAAATTTTTTAAATTAAGGAATTTTTATATTTTTTAATTTTATTGATAATTTTTAATTTTGTTTTTAAAGAATTAAATGTATTCTTTTTGTATTTAACTATTTTTTCATTAAGATATTTTTTTAAATAAAATGGAAAATAAAAAAGTTGAAGTAATTGTTAATGAACATATAGCATTAGATTATACAGACTTCCAAAAACTTTTTAAAGATGCTTTTGGTTCAGAAAATGTAGAAAAATTAACATTTATAAATAAAGATAAAGAGAATATAATTCACAATAAAAATTATGAAGATTATATAAATTCAACAAATGAATTTAATCAAACACAAAAATTATTAAACATAGAAGATATAAACAAAAGTAGTATCAAGAAATTTGAAGATAATAAAGATCTAATTAGAAAAAACAATAAAAGTAAAAACGAGATAGAAAAAATAAATCAAGCAATAAGTAAAAAAATAGAAGAATTAAAAGTAAACAATAGTGAAGATAAAGAAATAATTTTCGAAGAATTAAAAAAAAACAATGATTTAATTGATCAAAAATGTAAAATAATAGATAATTTTAAATTATTTGAAGCTTTTATGGCCGAGGGAGAAAGATTTAAAAAAGAAATAGAAGAGAAAAATAATGATTACGCTAATAATTTTATTCCTGAAGTCAAAGAATCATTAAATAAAGAAAAGGAAACAATAAAAAAAGAAGCATTGGATTTTTGTAAACAATTAATTGATTTACAATTAGAAGAAATAAATAAAATAGAAGAAGAAAGAAAAAAAGAATTCGAAAAGAAGATAGAGGAAATAAACTATAAAAAATATATGGATTCGAATGATGTTATTCATAATGTTAAATGTAAAAGATGTAACAATAAACCAATTTATGGTGTTTTATATCAATGTCAACGATGCAGAGAGCCTTATTATTTATGTGAAGAATGTGAATTCAAGAATTATTATGATAAAAATAATAAACATGACCATAATTTTATTAAAATTAGAAAAATAAAAATAAATAAAGATGATGAGAATAATCATAATAATAATTATTCACAACAAAATGAACAAATTGGATCTCAAAAACAATATAATGTTCAAAAAGAAATAAAACCTGTATTTCCTCAAAATAATATTTATAAATATAAAGATGATGAAGATAAAATAGAAAAAGGCAATTATGATAGAAATGATTATTCTTATTCTTATAAAGGCAAAAATATTTTTGAATTTGATATGTCAAAAAAGAATATAAAATATGAAATTGATTTTATAATCTTAAATAATAATAAAAAAGATTGGAAAGAAAATGAAACTTATCTTAAGTCTAATGTTGATTCACAAATTAAAATTGAAGATTTCAAATTAAATCCTTTGAGTCAAGATATTTATCAAAAAGTAATTTTATCTCTTCCAGAATTAAATGAATTTGATGAAGGTGATGTTGATTTAATTCTAGATTTTTGTGTTTCGAATAAAATATATGGTTCACCTATAAAAATTGTTCTTAGAATTATTCCTGATCCAAAAAACCAAATAATTATTAATTTTAGAAAAGAATTTAAATTAAGTAAAAAGGACTATCCTGATGATGTTATTTTAAAAACTTTAAGAACATGTAAATATGATTTCAATAAAACTTTTGAATATTTAATTTCAGAAAATTTATCATAAATTCATTCAATTTCTTATTTATATTATAATTAAAATTGTTTTCGAAAAAAAAGATCAAAACAAAATAATATAGGAAATAGAAATATTAATTAATTGCTTAATTTAATTATTTTTAAAATCATAATTGAAAAATTTTCAATAAAATTTTCATTGAATTCAAAATATTATTTATATTTATTATCTAATTTAAAAAAATAAAGAATAAAATAAATACTTTTAATTACTCTTTCTTTCATAATATAACATAAGAAATTTTTTCAGAAAGAGAAATAAATATTCACCCCCAAAAGAAGATACAAAACAATAAAAATGAAAAACTGATAATATTATTAATCACCTATTAAAATAGAAGAAAAGTATATTAATAATATTATATTTTTGATAATATATCAATTAATCTATAAATGTTATTTGAAATTATTTAAATCTAATAAAGCTGCTTTTAATTTTTGAGAATAAACAATAGCTTCATTTGGTATTATATTTAAAATTTCTTTATCATTAGAAAGACTTTTCTTTAAATATTTCCACATTAGAACATATAAAATAAATTCAATAACAATAATAGAAACAATAATAGTTAATCTTATAGTAATTTGATTTCTATAACTATTAATAAATTTTTCTAAACCACTTTGTAATTCTTTCATTTCATAAAAAATTCCTTGAGAAATATATAATTCAGCATAATTTATAAATGTTGCATTTAATTGAATAATGGATATAATATCACTAATATTTTTATTTTTATAATCAGGAACATTAGCTTGAATATAACCTGCAATAATATGAATATTATCTTTTAATCCATTATAATTTGTATAAAAATTATCACAATCATATAAAAAATTTTCATAATAATTTTCATCAAAATTTTTTAAAGTTTGACAATATTTTTCTGAATTTAATAAATTTTCAATTTCTACTGTTTTATCTAAAATTTTATTTCTATATCCATTATTAAATCTATTAGTTAATAAAACAATATTTGTTTCTATTGAATAAATTCTAGTCATATATAAAAAAAATAAATCTTTAGGAGTATAAATTTCTTCCATTAATTTTGTTATATCATTATAATCTGAAATTACTTGATTATCATCATTTGAGATTATCATTTCTCTATAAAAAAATAAAAAATTAAAAAACATCCATCCTCTGTTTGATAAATTAAAAATTGTTTCTATTGTTTTTTTTATTCTATTATCAAATTTTGAATTTAATAATATTACAATTGTAAAATATATTAAATGAAATAAAATAAGTAATATTATTCCTATTAATATTATTAACATTTTCCGAGTTGCATTTTTTTTTGAGTCTGCTAATTCTTTTTTTAACTTTTCTTTCATTAATTTCTCTTGTTTTGAATCTTTTTGTTTTTGCTCTTTTTCTTTTTCTTCTTTTTTTTGAAATAAAGTTTTCCCTTCTAAACTTTTCAATCTTTTTATTGATTTTAATAATATATTTTTTGAACTTAGACTTTTATCATCTTCAAAATTACTTTCTAATCTTTTTGAAGAATCTGATTCATTATCTTCTTCTTTACTTTCATTTTTATTTAATAAATTATTAAAAACTTTATTAATATCCATTTTAGTATATTTTGTAAAATTTTTTGTATATTCTACAAAAATTTGACATCTATTTATTATTAATTCACCATAATTTTTATTCACTAAATAAAAAATTTTTAATATTCCAATTTTATAATCTGCTAATTTTTTCAAAATATATAAATCTAAAATTATTGTTATTAAAAGAATAAAATAAGGAATATAAACAATATAATCTCTGAAAGAACTTTCAAAAAATTTAATATTATGAAATCTATCTAACATAATTGAAATACTTTTATCTAATAAAAATCTTACGGAAAAACAATAATTATATAAAATATAAAAAATATCTTTATTAACACTATCAATAGTTACATTTGATAGGTAATTATAAAAAAAAGAATTAATATCTTTTACTTTAATTGTTTCTCCATTATCTAATAAATTATTAATATAAACTAAAATTTGATTGAGTAAATTTGATAAAATATTAGTTCCTTTAATAATACTTAAATTTTTTTTTAAATCATAACTACTAACAGAATAAATATTAAAAATATCATTAATGTCATCATCAATTGTATCAACATAAGAATGAAGAGTACTTAATAAATCTAAATTTTTATTTATTTCAGTATTTAATTTCAAAATTATTTGAGTTCGATTAAATTCTTTTTCTGAGTAAATATCATTATCAAGAAAAATTAAAGTTTCTATATACAAAATAATTTGAATAAGATGTAAATTTCTAAAATTTGATAAATTAAACATTTCACTATAACTAAATATATTATTTGAATACCATTGACTATATAAAAATTCAAATAAAGCAACTATAAATAAAAATAAAAGAGAAAGGAAAAAAATCAAAAAAAAATAATTTATTTGTTTTGGTATTGTTAATTGTTTTAATGATTTTTGAGATTTTTTTACAATTTCATTTCTTTTTTCTTCTTCATTATTTTCAGTATTACTTTTAGAAGAAACATGAACAAAAGAATTTTTATCAGAATGTAAATTTTTATTTTTCTGATTTTTAATTTCTTGTTTTTTAAGAGAACCTAAAATAAAATTTTGAAAAATTTCATTTTTTCCTTGTAAATAATGTCTTTTAATAATATTAATAAAAGCATCATTATTTCTTAATAAAATAACTTTAAATAAATAAGTTCCAGTTAATCCATCATTAAATTTAATTTCAGTAACACTTAATCTAACTTGATGTTTAGCAAAAGATAAATTAGGGTCAAAGTTATTTAAACATTTTAATAAATTTGAGTGACTAGTTTCTAAACTTTCTCTAAAATCATGAAAATAATTTTTTAAACATATTGTTTCAATTGTCATTTCAATTCCAACTTCACTTTTTAAAGAAGCCATTTGAGAATAATTTCCAAAATCTAAACCTTTAAATATATGAGTTATTTCTAATATTTCATTTTCTCTTTGTATTTTTTCTCTTCCTTCGTTATTATTATTATTATTAATTGTTAAATTTCTTTTAAATTGATTATTATTTAAAGGAGGTAATAAAACATTTAAAGGAATTCCAAATAATTTTAAAGCATTTTTTGTAATTCCATAAACTTGACCTGAAATTGTTGTTAAAATAAAAGAAACTATTTTTTTATTACTCATATTTAATGTTATATAATCATGATTTTGACTTTCTTCATATAAATTTAAAGGTGGTTTCCATAAAAAATGTTTTTTACTTAATTTTTTTACTAAACCTATAAATCTAATTGATTTTTCTAAATTAGGAACTGATTTTACAAAAATTATTATTGGTATTGTTAAACCATCACTTCTTAAACCAAATAATAATTTATTTTTTCCTATAATATGACTTTTACCTTTTTGTAAATATCTTAATAAAAAATCATTATGAAAATCTGCTATATATGATGGAATTAATTTATTTATACTTTCCATTCTTAAATCATCTTTTTCATATTTAAATATATTTCCAAATTGTAAATTACAATTTAATATTTTTCCTAAAGATAATAAATCTGCAGAAATTACACATGATCCAACATCATCCATATTAATTTTATCTTTATGAAAAATTAAAAATTCATTTTCTTCTTTTAAATCTCTTTGAAAATATTTATTTAAATTAATAAATTTTTTAATTTCTTTTGATTGTTCACCATTAAAAATAACTTTTTCTAAAAACTCAAAATATAATTGAAAAACAATTTTACTTTTGAAACTATCAATTTTTCTTAATTTATAATAAATTTTATTCATTTTATGAAATCCTTTAGAAATCATAACAGCATATTTATAAACTGCTCTTTTATTTTTTTTATTAGTAGTGGTTTCTTGTTCTAAAGGAGAAAAATTATTTTCACTATCACTAGAATTTAAATCAGAATCAAATCCTAAGATTTCTTGCCAAAATTTAATTAATAATTTAGAAGTACTATTAACTAAATCGAACATTCTATTTGTTAATTTATTAAAATCTAAAATAGATTCCATTGAAATTCCCTGAGTTGAAGAATCATAATATGATTTATCATATAATGGATTTTTTAATTCTTGTTGCATTTGATTTTCTATTTCTTTTTTACATAAAAATATTTCATATTGGATTTTCAAATTTTGTGATTGTTTTGAAATTTTCATTAATTCATATAATGCTCTGTATTTATTTCCAAGATAAAAAACCATTAGATATGAAAAATATAATTTTATTCTTTGACAATTTGGAAATGTTTTTAACATATTTTCACCAATAATTCTTATTATTTCATATATTAAAATTGTTTTATTTATTTTCTCATCTTCTGTTTTAAAATCTAATAAATAAGTTATATCATCTTCTGCTTTTTGAGGAAAATCCCAATCAAATTTCATTTGAGATTTTTTATGAATGGAAAACTTTTTCATTGTATTTCTTCTCAAAGCACTTCCTCTTCTTATTGAAAGTTTTCTTTTTAAAGCAAATTTAATTTCTTTATATGATGAATCTTCTAACATATCATTAAAATTTTCTTTAATAAATTTAAAATATGCTCCACACCGACATGTCACATCAAAACATTTTATTCTATGTTGTTGTAATACTGGTAAAAAAATACTCGTCTTTATATTATCTTCTGCTTCTTCTTTTGCTAATTGAAGTAAATATAATAATTGAGTTGCACATAATTTTTCAGTTAAAGTTATTTTTGAATTTACAAAAAGAGTTTTTTGATTTAATTTTTCCACTAAGAAAACTAACATTATTCCAAAACAAAATCCTGTTGAAATTTCTAAAAAAAAAGATGATAATTTAAAATTTAACGAATCATAAAAGTGATTTATTATTCCTATAAAACTAAAAAAAGTAATTGAAAATTCATAACATGATTTTAAGTATCCTACTAATTTAACTCTAAAAAAATGCTTTTGTAATCTTAATAAAGTATGAATTATCATTAATATTGGAATTATTATACTTTTAATATGAAAACTATAATCAAATTTTATTATGTAACATAAAGATAAAATTATTTTTTCTGTAAATATTAAACATGTAATTAATGAAAAACTATTATTCCAAGGTACTTTTGGAATTAAGTGATTTTCATTTAAGAAAAATGAAGATAATAATCCTATGAAAGTTAATAAAAATATATTTATTGATGAAATGACTATATTAAAATAATGAAACCAATTATGACAAGAAAGATTTGGAAAATTTAATATTTTATTATTTTGAGAATCACATTGATAAAAAGAGAAATAAATTGTATATAATGGAATAGTTAAAAAAGAACAAATAAACAAATCAAAATAAAACATTAATTTAAAAAAAGTTTCTGTATATATTGTTAGTTGATTTCTAATTTCAATTATATTTAAATAATAATAAATATAAATTAGAATATGAAGAATTAAAAAAATAAAAGAACAATATAATAAAATAACTGAAAAATGTTCAGATTTTTCTTTAAATAAAACATAAGATATTTTAAAAAGTTTTATTGGATAATACATTGAATGAAATTTATGAGTTTCTAATCTTATCATATCAATTTTATCTGAACTTCTGATATCAAATAATATTAAACCTGTTATTTGAAAAAATTCTAATGTTATTAATAAAGAATAAAATAATATTGAGGATAAAGAAGATGGAATTAATCTATAATATGTTTGAAATATTGAATTTTTTAATTTTCTATATATTATTTCTTTTCTTGATTCTTTTATTTGAAATTTTGATTCTTCATCATCATTCATTTTTAATTTTAATTTAAATAATTTATTTATTTTTTTAAATTTTCCCTTTTGCTTTTAAAAAAAGATTTATCGTTTATATTAAAAATATAAACTCAGTTTTTTACATCTAATATTTTTTATATAAAAAGAATTTGCTTTTCAATTTTAAAAATTTGAGATTTTAAATTTATTAATTGATTAAAAATAATTTTTTTAACAATTAAAAACTTAAATTAAATCAATATGTTTAAAATAATATTTATATTTCTATTAATCTCCAATACAAAATCAAATTTATGTGAAGAATACATTTCAAAATTTGAAAACGAAGAAGATTTGTCAAATCAAATAGAAAAAAATTTTGATATTCTAAAAAATGAATCAATATATTGTATAGAGTCTATTTTAAAATCTTCAAAATATAAATCTTTAGAAACATATTTAAAACTACTAAATTCCCACGGAATAAGATTTAGAGAAAATTTATCAAATATAATAAGTTCAATTCAAAAGAGATTGGAAGCAATAATGAATAAATATAAATTTGAAGAAAATGACTATCAAATAGTATCACCAGCATTTCAATGGGCTCAATCATTATCATCAATATTTATAGAAGTAAAATTTGCTCATAGACATGATTCTCCAGGATGTGTTGAAGTAGAGCCTTTAAATATAGAAATTAATAGTAATAATGTTAGATTAATTGGTTATTGTATTTCTACTGATATTCCAATTAAATTTGATTTAAATTTAAATTGCTTATTTGATTTTGATAAAGAAAAATCTATTTTTTCAAGCGGATCTGTTGGAAGATATCAATTAACTTTGAAAAAGAAAGAAAGTAAATATTGGGAAAGATTGCTTTTTAATCCTAATGATAATTTTCCTAATATGAAAATTTGGTATGAAATGAGAAATAAATTTTTGGAAGAATTAAAAGATTATGAAAAAATAGAAAAAGATGATGATGATGAAAAATCTTTTGAAGATATTGAAAAAGAATATTTAGCTGAATTGAAAGAAAGGAAGAAAAAAAAAGGAAAAAAAAAAAAAGAAAAAAGAAAGGAAAAATGAAGATTTATAAATAAATTAAATTTAAAAAAAATAATATTTTTAATACTAAAATAACTTTCAAGGAAATTATAATAAAATAATAATTTATATAAATTTAAAATGGATTCAGCAAGAACTAGCGCGGATATAGAATTTGAAAAATATCAAAATTTTAAAAAAGAAATTAAAGAAAGAAATTTTAAAGATAAAATAGATAAAATATACAAAAAGGAATTTGAATCCTCATTTAATCAAATATTAATTCTTTCAAGAAAAGATTTTTTTTCTTCAATTCAAAATACTATTAAAATATTATTAATTGATATGTATAGTGATAATATTTTTAAAAATAAAGAATTAAATGAAATTCAAGAAAATTGTGAAAAAGAAATAGAAAAAGAATATAATAATCATTATAATAAAATAAATAAAGGATGGGAAAATTATTTAGAAATGGGAAAAAGAAATAATAATAATATATTTTTATCCAATTATAGAAAACATTGTGTTAACTCAGATGATTTTGCATATCATAATTGTCAAAAAGAATCAAAATTTATAATTGTTAATGAAGGAAAAATAGCAAAATATGTGATATGTATTAATTGTCAAAATGTATATTTTTCAAATCATATTTTATGTAATTGTTCTTATTGTAAAGTTGATTATTATTCTAATATTTTAGAAAAAAATGAAAATCCAAATTTACTTTTAGCAACATGGAGAAAATATCATTGTCCAAGAATAATAAATGAAAAAATGAAATGTATAAAATGTAAAAGTGAATTTTATTTAAATTTAAAAACAAAAATGTTAAATTGTTTAAATCCAAATTGTAAATTTATATCATCTCCTTCAAAAATAATATGGAAATGTGTAATATGTAATAAAGAATTTAAAAGTGATGCAATAGTATATAATCCCTTAGAATATGAAAGAATAAAATCATCAGTTAAACAAGCATTAATAATAAAACATAAAGCTCATCCTAGAAATGTTCCTTGTTGTTTTCTTAATGTTTATAACACTAATTTTAAACATAATGAAAGATGTGATGGAAATTTATTAGAAGGGGAATTTAATAATAAAAGTATTATTGTTTGTGAAAAATGTAAAGCTATTAATTTATATGAAAGATTTGTATGGACTTGTCCTAATTGTAATTGTAGATTTAAAGATGGAGGCAAAAATTTTGAAAAGAGAAAAACTTTAAATTTTTCTCATTCTCAAAATTCTTCTTCTGTTAAAATGGGAGATGAGAAAAAATTGTTGAGAAGAGGAAAAACTAATTTATATGATATTTTAAATGCTAGGAAATATGGAATTAGAATTAAAACTGATATTTTTATGAAAGAAGCCAAGGAAATGCTAAAAGAGTTTAATGAAGAACATGATAATCCATTAAGAAGAAGCAATTTTACTATGTTTGAAGGAAAAAATTATAATGATGAGGATATGGATTTGAAAAAAAGTTATGATTTTATTTATCAAAAAGAAAGTCCAAGAAAAACTAGAAATAAATTTAATAACAATTTAGATTTTAAAATGTTGAGTGAAGAAAAAGAAAGAGAAAGGAAAGAAAGAGAAGAAAGAGAAAGAGAAGAAAAAGAAAGAAAAGAAAGAGAAGAAAAAGAAAGAAAAGAAAGAGAAGAAAGAGAAAAAGAAGAAAGGGAAGAAAGAGAAAAAGAAGAAAAAGAAAGAAAACAAAAAGAAGAAGAAATTCAAAAAAAAAGAGAAGAATATTTGAAAAAATCTCGAAAAAATATGTTTGATGAATTAATAAGAAAATCAAGTAGTAATATAATAGGGGGATTTCATAAATTACAATCTATAAAAGAAGAAAGAAATGAAAATCAATTAAAAGCAAGAATGAAAAATGATAATATATCAGAAGAAATAAATCCAATAATATCATCATCAGATGATAATGATTCACTTTTAAGTGAAGAAAGTGAATTTCAAACAAGAATAAAGACAAATTTAAATACAATAGAAAATAATGGTCATTTTGTATTTGAAAATAGCATAGTAAAAAAAAAAGTAGATAAAATATTAGAACAAACAAAAATACCAATTTTAAACGTAGATGATTATGAAATTGAATCAACTCTAGGAGAAGGTTCTTACGGATTAATATATAAAGTTCGAAATATTAATGATGAAAAAATTTTAGCAATGAAAAAAATAATTGCTCATGATTTAGAAGAAATAGAAGATTTTCATAGAGAATATGAATTAGTTTCTATATGTAGTCATCCAAATATAATGAAAATATATTCAATGAATATAAAGACTTTAGATATAACAACATATGCATTATATATATTAATGGAAATGGCAATTTGTGATTGGGATAAAGAGATAAAAAATAGATTACAAATAAAAAAATATTACAAAGAAAATGAATTAATTTCAATATTAAAACAATTAGTAAATGCATTATTATTTATGCAAAAAGAATTAAAAGTAACTCATAGAGATATTAAACCACAAAATATTTTAGTATTTAAAAATAATATATATAAAATCGCCGATTTTGGTGAAGCAAAAGCAGTAAAACAAAATTATAATAAATTAAATACTTTAAGAGGAACTGAATTATATATGAGTCCTGCTTTATATGATGGATTAAAACAAGATTTAGATGATGTTTCACATGATCCTTTTAAAAGTGATGTTTTCTCCTTGGGTTTTTGCTTTATGTATGCTGCTTTCTTAAATTTTAATATTATTTATGAAGTTAGAGATGTCACTGATATGAATAAATTAGAAAAAATTTTACATAAACATTTAAAAAACAAATACACTGAAAAATTTATTAAAGTACTTGTTAAAATGCTTGAAATTGATGAAAAAGAGAGATTTGATTTTATTTCTATTGAAAATTATATTAATGAGAATTATCCTAATATAAGATAATAAAAAGTTATTTGAAAATAATTTAAATAATTGAATATTTTTTCCATTTTACAATTTAATTAAATTTAAAAAAGTTTAAATTATCCCAATTCAAAGACTAAAATACAATTTGTCGATTAAAAAAATATAAATAAAATATTTATGAATGACATCCAAATTTCTTTGTATAACACAAATGAACTGGATTTTGTTTTTAGCAATATTTTTTTCAATATTAAATGAATCTATAACTTTTTTAGTAATAATAATTTCATCTTATCGAAAATAATATCTAAAATTTTTGATTAAAATATATATTATAATTTTTTTAAAATAAAGATTTTTAATTAAAAAAATGTCAAATGAATTTTTTTTATTATCTGAGAAAAGTTCACAAAGTATAAAAACATCTAATAATCAATATTTGAATTATGGAAATAATAATAATAATTATTATAATAATTCAAATAACAAAAACCCCAACTCGAAAGAAAACAAATCATATCAAAGTGGTTATTATAATATGAATAATAATAACAATCAATTTGAATTGTTTAAATCTTCGAAAATAACATCATTTGATCAAAATAATTTTATTTCTAAAGAACATTCTTACAAAAATAATGAAAGAATAAGAAACAATAATTTTAGCTGTAGTATTTTGAATGATAATTATAAAAAAAATAATAATGATAAAAATTTATCAATAAAAAAACAAAAAAAAGAATTGCAAAAAAAAATATTATTACAAATTATTTCAAATTTTGATTATATAAATTTACTGAATGAAAAAATTGGAAAAGATTTTAAAGAAAAATTAATAAATAAAAATTATGATTATAATGAATTAAAAAAAATTGAAAATATTTTATTATTAAATAATAAAAATAAAGAAAATAAAAAAAATAATTTAAAATCAACAGAGAAAAAAAGGAATTTATCAAGTTCCAAAATAAGCAATGAAAATTTTAAAAAAAGTTTAAGA
>JAEEGK010005915.1_pt1 | contig 29558 bp, 23 predicted proteins | sample 8958771 | NCBI WGS metagenome assembly JAEEGK01 (sample SAMN16246547, study PRJNA631951) | gut metagenome | biome: gut microbiome; feature: rumen; material: SC-attached | host: Bos | place: Iran: Karaj | collected 2018-10 | reverse complement strand
TTCAAGAGAGGCAGAATACATAGAATTAAACGGTGCAATAAAAGATTCTGAATATACTATCCAAGGTAATATCAGCTCACAGTTTGTAACCGGACTTTTGCTTGCTCTTTCATTGAGCGAAGATGGAGGAAGAATCAATCTTATTCCTCCGGTGGAGAGTAGATCCTATATCAACATGACTCTTCAAGCAATGAGAGAATTTGGTATTAATGTTGATTGGCAAGATGAGAATACACTGGTTGTTAAGAGCAATCAGAAATATCAGGCAAAAGATATAGCTGTTGAAGCTGATTATTCCAATGCAGCATTTCTTGATGCATTCAATTACATCGGCGGAAAAGTTTTAGTTGAAGGACTTAACGATAAGAGTCTTCAGGGTGACAAGGTTTATAAAGAATGTTTTGAAAAACTTTCAAAAGAAAAAGCCACTATAGATATAGCGGACTGCCCCGATCTTGGCCCTGTACTTTTTGCAGTAGCGGCTGCAAATCATGGTGGATATTTTACTTCCACTGCGAGACTCAAGATAAAAGAGAGTGATCGCGGAAGTGTAATGTGTGAAGAACTTTCCAAGTTTGGTGTAATCACGCATATGGAAGAGAATTCCATTGAGATAGAGGGCAATGGCATCAAGAAACCATCATCAATTTTAGGTGGCCACAATGATCACAGAATCGTTATGTCACTGTCGCTTCTTTTAACACTTACAGGTGGAACGATTGATGATGCGCAGGCAGTAAGAAAAAGTTATCCCGGTTTTTTTGACGATATTAAGACATTGGGAATTGCTACTGAGCAGTTATCTTAATTACCAAGAGAAAAGATATATTTGATTAAACAATTAGTATAAATAAAAATGAATAGTTTTTTTTCAGTAGATACTAGTTACGATAACAGGAGTTAGATATGGAGTGGATTAACAAACAAAATGTTCTTATAGTAGGTCTTGGACTTATTGGAGGCAGTTACGCCAGAGCATTGAAAAGAATAGGTTGTCATGTATCAGCAATAGACAAGAATGAAGAATCCATCAAATACGCACTTGAGAACGGTGTTATTGATGATGGTACAAGTAATCTTGAAAACGGTTCTAATCTTGTTAAGAATGCAGATTGTATCATTTTGGCTCTTTATCCTACTGCTGCTATAGAATGGATGAAGAACAATATTGATAATATCAAGCAGGGAATTAGAATTACAGATGTTACAGGTGTAAAAAGTTGTATCGTATATGAGATTCAGGATATCCTTGGCGATAAGGCTGAATTCATTGCAGCTCACCCCATGGCTGGTAAAGAAACCAGTGGAGTTGAATGCTCTGATGACAGAATCTTTCGCGATGCAAACTACATCGTAGTACCGACCAAGAAGAATACAGAAGAAGCAATTCTTTGGTGCGAGAATCTTGGCCAGATTCTTGGCTTCAATAAGGTCTCAGTTCTTAGCCCTGAAGAGCATGATGAGATGATAGCTTATGTATCACAGCTTACTCATTGTATCGCAGTATCACTTATGACATGTAAAGATAATGAGCATCTCAAGGATTACACAGGAGACTCATTTAGAGACTTGACTAGAATAGCACGTATCAACGAAAATATGTGGAGTGAACTTTTCCATATGAATAAAGAACCTCTTTTAAAGGAGATGGATTTGTTCATTAACGAACTAACAGAACTGCGTGATCTTATAGATAAGGACGATACGGAAAAGATTAAGGAAAAGATGCGTCTTTCAACCAAGAGACGTATGAAATTTAACAAGTAAATTTTTATACGAATCTGGATTTGCAATAGTAATTTGTTCAAGATTATCAATTGATTAGCCATAGAACGATTAGTGGATATATAACTTATTATTTGTGAGACGAAGTAAATTGGCTAATACAAAATGTAAATATACTGATATTAGGAAGTAAGAAAAATGAAAATGAATTTTAACAGAAAACTTGCGCTCCCTTCAGAAGTTATCGAAATGTTTCCGATAACCGACGAGATGAGAAAGGCGGTTGAAGAAAAGAAGAAAATACTCGAAGCAATCTTCGAAGGCAGAGATGACAGACTCATATTAATTATTGGCCCCTGTTCTGCTGACAATGAAGATAGTGTTGTAGATTATATATCAAGACTTGTTCCTCTCCAGGAAAAGGTAAAAGATAAGATAGTGATCGTTCCTCGTATATATACCAACAAGCCCAGAACTACGGGCGAGGGATATAAGGGTATGCTTCATCAGCCCAATCCCAATGAAAAGTCAGATCTTTTCAAGGGTATTATAGCTACAAGACATCTTCATATGCGAGCTATTAGTGAAACAGGATTTGCATGTGCTGACGAGATGTTATATCCCGAGAATCATCAGTATCTCGATGACGTATTGGCTTATGTTGCAGTTGGTGCCAGAAGTGTTGAGGATCAGCAGCATCGTCTTACAGCAAGTGGTATCAGTTCGCCCGTAGGTATGAAGAATCCTACAAGTGGTGATATCAGTGTAATGCTCAATGCTATTCTTGCAGCACAGCATTCACATTCATTCATATACAGAGGTTGGGAAGTGCAGTCCCAGGGTAACGAACACGCACATGCCATCCTTCGTGGATATACCAACAAGCACGGCGAGTCACAGCCTAATTATCATTTTGAAGATTTAATTAGACTATGCGATGCATATGATGAGAGAGATCTTAAGAATCCTGCGCTCATCATTGATACCAATCATGCCAATTCGGGCAAGAATCCGTTTGCGCAGCCTCGTATCATTAAGGACGCACTTTACTCAACCAGACATGATTCCAGAGTCAAGACACTCCTTAAGGGATTCATGGTGGAAAGCTACATCGAAGACGGATGTCAAAAAGTCGGCGAAGGTGTCTACGGCAAGTCAATCACAGACCCTTGCCTTGGCTGGGAAAAGACAGAAAAACTCATTTTTGAAATGGCAGATTTATTGTAAAATATTTTATATAAAAAGTGCTTATTAATAAGGGAGCATTAATCTGATGAATGAAAAAGACAATTCTAAAAAAAGATCGATAATACTGTTGGCATTGTCGATAATATCTGTTTTTGGAATCGTGATTATCTGGCAGATAATTGCTCCTTTTATGATTGATAATGATAATATTTATTTGAAGACGATAGCTTCAGGTGAGATGACAGGGACTCCGGAATCACACATGTATTATATGGGAGCAGTGTCCGGTGGAATTATCAGTTTTTTCTATAAACTGACAGGGAACGGTATTCCGTGGTTTGGATTTTTCATATGCATTTCTTTTTCATATGTAATGATTATTCTGTTATATAAGGCTATGGATTTGTCTCAAAAAATATGGCAGTCAATCATTGCATATATCATTTGCAACGTTATTTTCATCAGTTTTTTTTATCAATATTTCGCAAAACCTCAATTTACTATGGCATCCGGATTTAGCGGAGCAGGTGCGCTGTTTTTGCTATCCCTTTTGGATGAGAAAGAAAGAACAAAAGAATATATATTAAAGTTATTACCTTTTTTGGCATTAACAGCATGGTCTTTGGGTAGCAGAGATAAAGCATTCTTTATGATCATTCCTTTTTTTGGCATGGTTTTTGTTCAAAAATTTCTGGATGCAAAGGAAAAAGCCAACAAAAAAAATTTTTGGGCAGCCGCATTACTTTTTGCATTATCAATTGGTTTTGTTTTTGGGATTAATAAGGTTGCATATTCGAGCCTTGAATGGAAAGAGTTTAAGAGATATACCGACGCATCGGAAAAATTGTTTGATTATGAAGGATTCCCCGATTATGATTCGCATAGCGACTTATATGCTGATATGGGAATAAAAAAATCTTCTTACGAGGCGATTAATCAGCATTACAATATAATTATGGATCCTTCCATAAATGGAGATAATTTAACGAAACTTGCTGATATCGCAAAAAATGAACGAATTGAGAAAGAAGTTTCAAAGCCTGAAAAAATGCTGAATGTGTTGGGTACAATATTCAGATACAATTTCTTGGAGTATCAGGACAGGCCGATTAATATTTTGGTATATCTTCTCTACGCATTTGTTTTTATTGCGGCGCTTGTATCCCAAAAGTATAAGGCGTTAAGAGATATCGCATTTATAATGGTAGCCAGAATGTTTGATTGGATATATCTGGTATGGAATGGCAGATTTCCGTTTAGGGTAACTCAAATAATATACATAGCGGAATTTGTTCTTTTGGTTGCAATAATCATCAGATACCGATTATGGGAGATCGAAAGGAAAAAGAAAGAAGATAAAATAATAAATCCGGTATTCTTGGCGATGCTTTTATTTGTGCTGGCTGCAGCAATAAGATTTGGAATACCCGTCATGAAAAAGAATTATGAGTCCGTAAAATCATTCAAGCAGATGAGCGTATGTTTTGAAGAGCTGGAAGATTATCTGGAAAACCATTCCGATAATTTCTATTTCTTTGATATGTCGCACCTTTATTACATGGAAGAACTCTTGTCATTCAAGTCTGCGAAATACGAGAATTATGTTTATATGGGAAGTTGGATGCCCAATAGTCCCTGGTATAACAACAAGATGAAAGAGTGGGGAATAGACAATCCTGCAGAGGCTTTATTAGAAAAAGACAATGTCTATATAGTCTATCAGGAAGTTGATTTTGATACGAGAGATTTCTTGGATTATTATTTCGAAGAACATTATCCCGGAACAAGTATTGAGGTTGTAGATACATTTGTAAGCTCCAATGGTTTCAAATATGAGATTCTAAAGCCAAAGTACAATTAATGCGAGGCAAATACTTGTTGACACGATTTATATGAAGTGATATAAAAATATTTAGATTAAACCTGTGAAAAAGTGTAAGTAAACTTATCCTCTTTCTGATACAGAGAACCGCCCAAGCTGAGAAAGCGGTATTGAAATGTTAAGTTGAATGGGCTTTTGAGGGCAAAAGGAAACGAAGCAATTCGGAGTATAGGCGCCGGGGCAGGATCCCCGTAAACAAATCCGGCATATGATGGTATGCACTAAGAGGGTGATTATCACCAAGCAGGGTGGCACCGCAGGTAAAAATATTCAGACCTGTCCTTGCAGAGAAGCAAGGATAGGTCTTTTCTTTTCTGCAAAAACTCAATGCATTCAATCACATATGTAGTTACATTTGTGTGAACCGTTAAGGTTCGATTTACGAAAGGAGACAGATATGTCAAAAGAAATCCCTTACAAAATTTATCTTGAAGAAAATGAGATGCCGACATCCTGGTATAATTTACGTGCGGATATGATTAATAAGCCTGCGCCGCTTCTTAATCCCGGAACACTTCAGCCTATGAAGGCAGAAGAGCTTTCCGCTGTATTTTGTGATGAACTTGTTAAGCAGGAACTTGATAATGAAACAAGATTTATTGAGATTCCCGAAGAAATAAGAAGTTTCTACAAGATGTACAGACCTTCACCCCTTGTAAGAGCTTATTGTCTTGAGAAAAAGCTTGGAACCCCCGCTCATATTTATTATAAATTTGAAGGTAACAATACATCGGGAAGCCACAAGCTTAATTCTGCCATAGCTCAGGCTTACTACGCTAAGAAGCAGGGCCTTAAGGGTGTTACTACAGAGACCGGTGCAGGTCAGTGGGGAACAGCACTTTCAATGGCTTGTTCATATTTTGACCTTGACTGCAAGGTATATATGGTTAAGGTATCTTACGAGCAGAAGCCTTTTAGAAGAGAAGTAATGAGAACATATGGTGCGAGCGTAACTCCTTCTCCTTCAATGGAGACCAACGTTGGTAAAAAGATTAATGCAGAACATCCCGGAACAACAGGTTCTCTCGGATGCGCTATATCCGAAGCTGTTGAAGTGGCAACATCGACTCCTGGATACAGATATGTACTTGGTAGTGTACTTAACCAGGTACTTCTTCATCAGTCAGTTATCGGTCTTGAGACCAAGGCTGCACTTGATAAATACGGCATCAAGGCTGATATCATTATCGGCTGCGCAGGTGGTGGATCAAACCTCGGTGGTCTTATTGCTCCTTTCATGGGCGAGAAGATTACAAAGGGTACAGATTACAGAATTATCGCTGTAGAGCCCGCATCATGTCCCAGCTTTACAAGAGGTGTGTATGCATACGATTTCTGCGATACCGGTATGGTATGTCCTCTTGCTAAGATGTACACACTTGGCAGTGATTTCATTCCTGCTCCCAACCACGCAGGCGGACTTCGTTATCACGGCATGAGCTCCACTCTTTCACAGCTTTACGCAGATGGTCTTATGGAAGCTACAACTGTTAAGCAGACAGAAGTATTTGAGGCAGCAGAGCAGTTTGCAAGAGTTGAGGGTATTCTTCCTGCTCCCGAGAGTTCACATGCTATCAAGGTTGCTATTGATGAGGCTCTTCGTTGCAAAAAGACGGGTGAGGAGAAGACAATCGTATTTGGCCTTACAGGTACAGGTTACTTCGATCTTGTTGCTTACCAGAAGTTCCATGATGGCGAGATGAACGATTATATCCCTACAGATGAAGAACTTGCTACATACAGAGCTAAGCTTCCCAAGGTTAACGCATAAAATTCGCATAATTTTCACATAATATATTTGCCCTGTTTTCATTGAAAAACAGGGCAAATTGTGTTTTAATATTATAAAATTCTTTTGTGGCAGTTGTTGGGTTATATGGGGTACAGCCTATGTACAGTGCACTGGTTATCATTCAGTATGTAACCATATTAGGTTTGATGGTGGAGAGCTGGATTATTTTCCACAGATGGAAGACGGAAGAACATTCCTATCTGTTTCTCTGCTGTATTGCCGCGCTCATTACTAATTCCGGATATCTAAAAGAGATGCTCTCACACACTGAAGAAGGCTATATGTTTGGTCTTCAATTGTCATACCTTGGCAAAGTGTGGATTCCCTTCGCTTTATTCCTATATACATGTAAATTATGTAATATCAATCTGAAACTATGGATTAAATCAATCCTTTCTGCAGTTCATTCCGCTACGCTTTTAATTGTAATGTCTTCTAAATGGCATGAATTATACTATACCAATGTTCATTATGTTGAGTACGGTTTATTCCCTCATCTTGTTCATGGCAATGGTATCTGGCACCATTTCTATATGGGATTGTTAGTGTTCTATACACTGTTCTGTGTATCCAACATGATTATTGCGTTGTTCAAAGAGGAAGATATAAAGACCAGAAAAAAGATATTCCTCTTTATGATGGTGTGGATTGTAGAGTGTATATGCTTCTTAATCTATTACCTCAAGATTAGTAAGGTCTATGATACTACAGTTATCGGATATACCATTATGATGTTCATAATGTATGTCGCAATCTTCAGATACAATATCTTGGGAACTGCATACCTTGCCAAGGATTACCTTATGGAAGAACTTGCAGAAGGCATCATAGCGGTTGATAACAAGGGTAAGATTGATTATTACAACAAGCCTATAAAGGAATTGTTCCCTTCAATTGTTCAAAAGCCTGAAGAGGTATTATATCTTATCAGACAGACGGTTATGTTCAAAAAGACTATTGAAAAGAATGACCGTGTATACCGCCCCGAAATGAATATACTGTATCAGGACAATATAATTGCAGGCGAAGTTTATTCGCTCCACGACGTTACAGAAACTTTCAATAATTCCAAGGAACTCGAAAAGCAAAAAGTTATAGCTGAGAATGCCAACAAAGCAAAATCAGCATTCCTGGCAAATATGTCTCATGAGATTAGAACTCCTATCAATTCTATTCTCGGAATGGATGAGATGATTCTTAGAGAGAGTCAGGAAGATGATGTAAAAGCATATGCTACACATATCATGACATCCGGCAAGACTCTTATAGCCATAGTCAATGATATTCTCGACTTTACCAAGGTTGAGTCGGGCAAGATGGAGATTACACCCACACAGTATGATCTTGCATCTGCTATTAACGACCTTGTAAGTATTGTTAGAGCAAGAGCCGAGGATAAGGGACTTGCTCTTAACGTAAAAGTTAATGAAAAGCTTCCTTCGCTTTTATATGGTGATGAAATTCGTATCAAGCAGTGTGCATCCAATATGCTTACTAACGCTGTTAAATACACTAAAAAAGGACACATTGATGTAACTTTTGATTTTAGAGAAGGTACAGATGAATCGAGCATCTATCTGATATTTAAGGTAAAAGATACCGGTATCGGTATGAAAGAAGAGGACATTGAGAGACTCTTTTCTCCTTTTGCCAGACTTGAAGAAAAACGTAACCGTACCATCGAGGGCACAGGCCTTGGCATGACTATTACCAAGGAATTATTGGACCTCATGGGCAGTAAGGTAAATGTAACCAGTGTTTATGGCGAGGGTTCTGAATTCTGGTTTGAGATTCAGCAGGAGATTATCAATGCTGAGCCAATCGGTGATTATGAGACCAGATACAAAAATGAGATTAACCACAATGGTAAATATCGTGAGCTTTTCCATGCACCCGATGTATCGATACTCGTTGTAGATGATACCGAGACCAACCTGGCAGTTATTAAGAGTCTTTTAAAGAAGACTCAGATGAAGATAGATACCGTATCGTCAGGCAAGGAAGCAATAGAATTGTTTAAAAACAATAGATATGACATTGCTTTTATTGACCATATGATGCCCGAGATGGATGGTATTGAGACTTTGGCAGTAATGAAGACCATGGAAGGCGGCTGGGATACGATATTCATAGCACTAACTGCCAATGCCGTATCCGGAGCAAGAGAAAGATATTTAAAAGAAGGCTTTGATGATTATATTTCCAAGCCAGTGGACGGCATTAAGCTTGAGAAGATTATCAAGAATTATCTGCCTATAGATAAGATTATAGAAGTCGATGAAGAAGATATTGTTGACGAAACAGAGAGAAGTGATTCCGAGATTGAAAGAAAGATCCTGGAACTCAGAAAGATTCCTGAACTTAGTGTTGAAGACGGTATCATTAATTGCGGCGGTGAGGAAGGATATCTTAATGTTATAGAGATATTCCATAGGACAGCCGATAATAAGGCAAGAGAGATAGAAGAATCATATAAGACAGGCGATATAGAGAATTACTCTATTCGCGTACATGCTCTCAAGAGTGCTGCCAGAATAGTCGGTGCGGCTGACATCTCGCAACTTGCCAAGGAACTTGAAAAAGCCGGTAAGTCAGGCTGGATGGAGTTCATAGACAAGAATAATGACACTCTTTTGGATATGTACAGAGAGCTGGATAGCAAGCTCGAATTCTTGAGTGAGCAAAACGAAGAACTCCCGGAAATTAAGCCTGAGATGCTTAAAGATGCTTATAATACCATGATAGAAGTTAGCTCGATTATGGATTATGGTATGATGGAGAACATCCTAAAGGGACTTCATAAGTATAAACTATCTGATGAGGATGCGGAAATTATCCAAAAAGTAGCTGATTGCCTGCTCAAATTGGATTGGGATGGAATTACAGAGATTGTAAAGGGTAGATTATCCTAACAGAATCTGCTATTATATTTTATAAGTTCAGACGGGAGGAACCCGATATGGAAGTAATCGATAATGGCCAGGGCATGGTTGTAATTGTCAACGGAGCCGAGAGTTTTCTCGCCAACGGCCTCAAGTCCAAGATGACAGCTGCCGGAATCAATACGATTATTGTTGGCAGAAGAATCAAGGACGTAGAGAACTACCGCAATAGTGCCAAACTGTTCATATTGTTTATGGATGACTCGATGAACGAGTACATCAATACAATTAAATACTTAAAAGAGATTGCGTCTGACAAGTTAGGCAAGCTTCTTCTTATCGGAGAACAGACTCAGTATGACTATATAATCAAGATTATTGATGAACCTCTTATTGCGCAGTGGTTTCAGAGACCTCTTGATATGGAAGTCTTTCTCAAGGCAGTTAAAAGTTACCTCGAGGAAAAGCAGGATGGTTCCGAAAACAGAAAGAGCATCTTAATAGTTGATGATGATATTACTTATATGCGTACCATATATGAGTGGCTTAAGGACGAATACAATGTAGGTATGGCATCATCCGGCTTGCAGGCGATTGGATATCTTACGAAAAATAAAACAGATCTTGTGCTTCTTGATTATGAGATGCCGGTTGTTAACGGACCTCAGATTATGGAGATGTTTAAGAGCGATTCCGAGACCAGCAAAATTCCGGTTATGTTCTTAACGGGCCATGGCGACAAGGAGAGCGTAATGTCGGTAATCAATCTTAAACCGGTAGATTATCTGCTTAAGACGATAGATAAGTCCATGCTTCTTGCAAAACTAAGAGCATACTTTTTAAAACACGGAGGAAACGATTCATCTGAATCATAAAAAAGTCAGGCTGAAAAGCCTGACTTTTTCTATATATTTATGAAACAATCAATTCACTTCAGTTTACACTAAAAGAATTTCCACTTGGTTAACAGGTATCCCGGGATAACTACGATTATAAAGAATGCCCAGCTTATCAGAGTGAATACCTTGATGAATTTGAATCCATTTTCCGGATATTCTCTTACATAAATTCTATAGTTGATTACGGATGCAAGCGAACCAATCAACGAGCATAATCCTGCGGTATCTGCACCATATATAAGACCGGAAAAGTTTTCTGTAAAAGGATAGAGCACTATGGAAGCCGGTACATTGGAGATTATCTGACTTAATCCTATAGCCCACCAATACTCATGTCCAGCGACTGCTTTTTGAAGTACAACGGAAATCTTAGGATTTCCTGCGATTGATGATGAGAAGATGAAAAAGCATAGGAAAGTGAATATCAATACGTAGTCCACTTGAGTAAATAACTTAATATTAACAGCAGCAATAGCGATAATTACGATAAGCACAGCTATTGGCCAGAATTTGGTTCTGGTAACGATGGTTAAGAGTATCATTACAAAAAGTGCAAGATAAGTTATACGTCTGATTCTCTTTTCTTTCTCCCATACACCGGATACTTCGTTTGAATCTATCTTAATCTCTTCTTTTATGTTCTTCCTGTAAAGCACCAATACAAATATGATTAATAGTATAGCGCTACCTACACAAAGAGGTGACATATGCAACATGAAGTTGAATACACTTGTTCCGGATTGCCCATATAAAAAGAGGTTCTGCGGACTACCAAAGGGCATAAGAAGCGAACCTCTTATGGCAGCTATATTTTCCATTGATATAACAGGGAGAATGTATTTTTCTTTATCGCCACCTCTAAATAAAAGAATGGTGAGTGGTACGAATATAATAAGAGATACATCGTTTGTTACAAACATCGATGTGAAGAATACGCCGAAGATTAGGAACAACGATAAAGCCACCATGGTTTTGAACTTGGTGGAAAAACTGATTATCGGCTTAAATATGTTTTCCTGTTTGAAACCTTCAAGGACACACAACATCATAAAGAGCGTACCTAAGGTATGCCAATCAATCTCTTTTATAAGTTCTAGTGAAGGGGGTGTTATGAACAAAGAAAAGATGGCAGCGAGAACTGCCACCGTAAGCATTATTTCTTTTTTCAAAAATTCAAATATCTTTTTCATCGAGTTGTATTATATAACGCTTCCAATATAAGAACAATTATTATTTTTGTATATGTTTTATTAGAGAATAAACTTATTAATCAATAAATATATACAAAAAAGATGTCTAAGTAATATTTTACTCAGACACCTTCTGTAGTTTATTTGGTAGGTAATATTTACTTATTGTTTATTTTCATATCCATCTCGGATGTTACACGATAGAGATCCATCTCGAAGTCCTGACGATTCTTTTGGTAGATGGTCTTAAGTATCTGTCCTGAGAAGAATGACTGTATCGCAGCGATTGTTGAGAAGCCGCATACGATAAGAGTAGGAATCTTAGGTACTAACCCTGTCTGAATGAATTCTATTACAATAGGAATGAAGAATCCAAGAGCTAAAAGAACAAGTACTAATGAGATAAATCCAAAGAATCTTCCGGGTCTGTAAGTTCTAAAGAGTCTCATGATTGTGCGAAGTACCTTAAAGCCGTCCGAATAAGTGTTGAGTTTGGATGTACTGCCTTCTGGCCTATCCTTATATTCAATAATGACATTCTCTACATACATATTCTTATCAACTGCATGTATACTCATCTCGGTTTCAATCTCGAATCCTTTTGAGAGAACGGGGAAAGTCTTTACGAATCTATAACTGAATGCTCTGTATCCTGTCATGATATCTTTTATATTGCTCTTAAACAATGTATTGATTGAGCCTCTGACAAGAGAGTTACCAAAGTTATGAAAAGGTCTCTTATTTTCCTCAAAATAAGTTGATGACAATCTATCGCCGACTACCATATCTACTCTGTCAACGAGTACTTTGTCAGCCATTTCTTTAGCACTGGATGCAGGATAAGTATCATCCGCATCAACCATGATATAGCACTTGGCATCTATTTCAGAAAACATTCTTCTTATTACATTGCCCTTGCCCTGCTGGTGCTCATATCTAACTACTGCACCTGCATTTTTAGCGAGTTCATCGGATCCGTCCGAAGAATTGTTGTCATATACATATATAACAGCATTGGGTAATGCTTCCTTAAAATCCTTAACTACTTTTTCAATAGTTTTGCTTTCGTTGTAGCAAGGGATTAAAACCGCTATTTCATCCATGTCGAATCCTCCGTGAATATTATACTTTGAATGGACTTTTATGTCCATTGCCAAATTTTTATTTGATATACATTTTGATATACATATAGTGGTATGGAATTGTTTTTATACATAGATATGCAAACTGACTTATAAATACGGCAAAATAAGAAATTAATGGAATAAAAAATATTGACAAAGATTTTAGTCTGATGTAGTATCAAAATCGTGGGAAAAAGGCAATGGAGTCGTTTTTCCATATATAAAGATCATTTATATAATGTGATAATAAATGTGATAAAGGCAATGGCGTCTTTAATGGAGTGGTATTACTTTGTCCATTAAAGGCCTTTTTCTTTTTTACAGATATATTATTTGTTTCAATGTGTATTCAATTTTAAGGAGGATTATATTATGTCTTACGTTGATGAAGTACTCGAGAAGATTAAGAAAAGAGATGCTGATCAGCCCGAATTTATCCAGGCTGTTACAGAAGTTCTTGATTCACTTCGCCCTGTTATCGAGCAGGATGAAGCAAAGTATCGCAAGCTTGCAATTCTCGAGAGAATCACAGAGCCCGATCGTCAGATTATGTTCAGAGTTCCTTGGGTAGACGATAACGGACAGGTTCAGGTTAACAGAGGTTTCCGTGTACAGTTTAACAACGCTATCGGACCTTACAAGGGAGGTTTAAGACTTCACCCTTCAGTAAACTTAGGTATCATCAAGTTCCTTGGTTTCGAGCAGATTTTCAAGAACTCACTTACAACACTTCCTATCGGTGGTGGTAAGGGTGGTTCAGACTTCGATCCTAAGGGCAAGTCTGATCGTGAAATCATGGCATTCTGCCAGAGCTTCATGACAGAGCTTTACAAATACATCGGCGCTGACGAAGATGTTCCTGCTGGTGACATCGGTACAGGCGCAAGAGAAATCGGCTTTATGTTCGGTCAGTTCAAGAGAATTAAGGGAACATACGAAGGCGTTCTTACAGGTAAGGGACTTACATACGGTGGTTCACTTGCCAGAACACAGGCTACAGGTTATGGTCTTCTTTACTTAACAGAAGAGATGGTTAAGTGCCATGGCGATAAGATGGAAGGCAAGACAGTTGCAGTTTCCGGTTCAGGTAACGTTGCTATCTATGCTATCGAGAAGGCTCAGCAGCTTGGTGCCAAGGTTGTTACATGTTCAGATTCAACAGGTTGGATCTATGATCCCGAAGGAATTGATGTTGCTCTTCTTAAGGAAGTTAAGGAAGTTAAGAGAGCTCGTCTTACAGAATACAAGGCAGCTAAGGCATCAGCTCAGTACTTCGAGAAGAAGAACGGTGAGCATGGTGTATGGCAGTACAAGGTTGACATCGCTCTTCCTTGCGCTACACAGAACGAACTTGACATCGAAGATGCTAAGATGCTCGTAGCTAACGGTGTTCAGTATGTAGCAGAAGGTGCTAACATGCCTACAACAATCGAAGCTACTCAGTACTTCCAGAAGAACAACGTACCTTTTGTTGGCGGTAAGGCTGCTAACGCAGGTGGTGTTGCGACATCAGCTCTTGAGATGAGCCAGAACTCTGAGAGACTTTCATGGAGCTTCGAAGAAGTTGATGCTAAGCTTAAGGGTATCATGGTTGGTATCTATCACAACATCGACGATGCTGCCAAGGAATACGGCATGGAAGGCAACTATGTTGCTGGTGCTAACATCGCAGGCTTTAAGAAGGTTGTTACTGCTATGGAAGCTCAGGGCGTTTGCTAATTAACAATTCACTATATAATACAAGGAAGGATGTCGTCAGGCATCCTTCTTTTTGTTTCTTTTTATATATTTCTGATGTTATTTTAGTCGAATAAATACATAGTAAAAACACTTTTTTGTATGATACTATTAATAAGTGGGGTAATGAAGAGTTGAGTAAATAATTGCTTAATAATGTGGAGGGTTTTATGGTAAAGGACAGAATTATCTATGTAAACATTAACGTTACTAAGGGCGGAGACGGAAGCGAGAAGCATCCGTTTAAGAACATCAATGACGCCGCTCAGATTGCGAAAGCGGGCGATACGGTTTTGGTGGCGCCCGGAATATATCGCGAGTATGTATGCCCTAAGAACAAAGGTGAAGAAGACAATCGTATTGTATATAAGTCTGAAAAGCCTCTCGGCGCTGTTATTACCGGCGCAGAAGTTTTAAAGGACTGGACGCATTATGAGGGTGATGTTTGGACAGCCAGGGTGGATAACGGAATCTTCGGTTCATATAATCCTTATACCACCTATGTATGCGGAGATTGGTATTTCGCTCCCAAGGTTCGTCACACCGGTGCTGTATTTTTTAACGACCGCATGATGTACGAAACAGTCACGCTCGAAGAATGTATCGAGGGTGAAGCAGATCCTTATTCATGGGTTCCCGACGAATCAAAATACAAATGGTTCTCTGTTGTCGAAGGCAACGAGACTGTGTTCTATGCCAACTTCAAAGGCAAGAATCCCAACGAAGAAAAGGTGGAGATAGCGGTCAGAAGAAACTGCTTTATGCCTGATAAAAATGGTGTTGATTATATTACCGTCAGCGGTTTTGCGATTGAAAAAGCGGCTACGACATGGGCTCCTCCCGCAGCATATCAGGATGGTATGATCGGACCTCATTGGAGTAAGGGATGGATAATAGAAGACTGTGAAGTAAGCAACAGCAAGTGCTGCGGTATATCTCTCGGCAAGTATCGCGATGAAGAAAACGATATGTATTTTTATACCAAGCATGTCAAGAGTCCCACTCAGATGGAGAGGGATGCGGTATGCAGAGGACAATATCACGGCTGGACCAAGGAGAATATCGGACATCATATCATCAGAAGATGCCATGTGCACCACTGCGAGCAGACAGGTATTGTCGGAAGGATGGGAGCGGTATTTTCTGTTATAGAAGACTGCCATATTCATCACATCTGCAATTCGGCGCAGCTTGGCGGAGCTGAGACGGCAGGCATAAAACTTCATGCGGCGATAGATGTTATCATAAGACGCAATTACATTCACAATTGTATCGAAGGCGTGTGGCTTGACTGGGAGGCACAGGGCGCGAGAATCACACAGAATCTCATGCATGACAATCATCGTCCTGACGGAGTTCCTGCAAGAGAAGGCTCGATGTTTTCCAATGACATCTTTATAGAAGTAGGTCATGGACCGACATTGATTGATAATAATGTTCTGATGTCAAAAGTATCTCTTACGATGCCTTCCGAAGGAATAGCGTGCGTGCACAATCTGATGTTGGGTTCTTTTACATATTTGAATTCGGGTGTGGACGATGTGGTTAACGGTCAGAGAGAACCCAGATATACACCGTATCATATTAAGCACAGAACCGAAGTATGCGGCTTTATGACCATACTTCACGGAGATGACAGGATATATAACAATATTTTGGTTCAGCATTATCCCGTTACCGATAAGCAAAAGACAGTAAAAGAAGCTGATTATGAGGTGGCAGGAACCGGCGCATTTGACATATTCCCTTCATATGAAGAGTGGTTCAAGGGTTCGATGCCCGACACGGATCCCGATATGCTCAAGATGTCGGAATTCTTCTTTGGACATCTTCCTGTATGGATAAGCGGCAATGCATACTTTAATGGTGCAACTGTCAGCAAGCATGAAAAGAATGCTTTTGAAGATAAGGGAAACAGAGTAGACATTAAGCTTATCAATGACAACGGAAAGATAAGTATAGATACCAACATCTATGAATTGCTTAAGGACTTTAACGTTGGAATGATCAACAGTGACATTTTGGGTTGTGCTTTTGAGAGTGAAGAAAGATTTGAGAATCCGGACGGAACAGAGATTGTATTTAACAAAGATTTCTTTGGCAATGACAGAGGAACGAGCATTATACCCGGTCCGTTCGCATGCGGTGAGTGCGCAAAAGAAGTATTGTTTTCGATAATATGACGGATTAAGAAATAAGAAATAATTAAAGCCAAATAATTAAAGCATATAGTGCTGACTTAATATGTCAATTTATAAAAAATCAATTATGGAAAATCCCATCTTAAAAAAAGGTGGGATTTTTCACATTATGTTCACAATTATTTTTTTAAAAAAGTGTTGACATTAAAAATAAATTGCGTACAATTAAATTGTACACAATCAATATTTGATTAACTATAAATTCAAAGGAGGCAAACATATGGGATTTTATGATTTATCAGTTACAGCACGAGATGGTAGCGAAGTATCAATGAATGATTACAGAGATAAAGTTGTGTTGGTAGTTAATACAGCAACAGGCTGTGGATTCACACCGCACTATAAACCGCTTGAAGAGATGTATGAGAAATTACATGATAAGGGATTAGAGATTATCGACGTACCTTGCAATCAGTTTGCAGGTCAGACTCCGGGTACAGATGAAGAGATACATGAGTTTTGCCAGTTAAAATACAACACTCAATTCCCTCAGATGAAAAAGAGTGATGTAAATGGCGACAATGCAATAGAACTATTTAAGTATCTTAAGTCACAAAAGACCTTCGAGGGATTTGGCAAAGGACCAAAGGCACTCGCAATGTCAGCAATGCTTAAGAAGATAGACAAGGATTATAAGAACAACGCGGAGATCAAGTGGAACTTTACCAAGTTCGTAGTCAACCGTCAGGGCGAAGTAGTCAAAAGATTTGAGCCGACTGAAGATATGAAGGAGGTAGCGCGATTCGTAGAGTCGTTGATTTAGCCCTATAATAAGATATACTATATAGATGAAATTCATTAGTAAAAGAAATTTTTATTCTAGGAAGAGGAATCTAAATGAGTAAGTATGATTGTTTAAAACTAGAAAACCAATTATGTTTTCCGCTTTATGCCTGTTCCAAGGCTGTGACCAGACACTACAAGCCGTTGCTTGACGAGTTTGACCTTACATATACTCAATACATAACTATGATGGCTATGTGGGAGAGAAAGAGTGCAAGTGTTAAAGACATAGGTGAATGCCTGTATCTTGATTCAGGCACACTCACACCGGTAATTAACAAGCTTGAAAGTAAGGGCTATATAGAAAAGCATAGAAGTAATGATGATGCCAGAGGAGTTGTGGTTACTGTTACGGATGCGGGAATGAAACTTAGAGATAAGATGGTAAAAGTTCCTACGTCCATGGGCGGATGTGTGGACCTAAGTGAGAAAGAAGCTCAAGAGCTTTACAGACTATTATACAAAATACTTGGTCATTTTGATGAGATTGATAATATAGAATAAACAGTTGAAGATGGAATAAAACAGATTAAAAAGGAGGAAATGATTATGGCAGTTATGCATATCAGTGAAGCAGAATTTGAAGAGAAAGTATTAAAGAATACAAAACCCGTATTTGTAGATTTTTATGCTACATGGTGTGGCCCTTGCCAGATGATGGCGCCTATACTTGAAGAGATATCCAATGAGAACCCTGATGTGGATTTCGTTGCAATCGACACAGACGAAGCAGAAGAACTTTCTGCTAAGTATGGTGTAATGAGTATCCCTAATATGATGCTTTTCAAGAATGGTGAAGTTGCAGACAGAATACTTGGTAAGCAGTCCAAGCAGATTATCACGGACTTCATTAAGAAATAATATTATATGTTTTGTGACGAATGAAATAATAAAAAACTCCCTCTAAATTTGAGGGAGTTTTTTATGATATTTAGATTAAATTACTCTTCTTTTGCGGGTAATGTCTGAACGAATGCGAGATATAGAGATGTTATTGCGCATCCAAGAAGAACGCCTCCTACGATATCAGTGAACCAGTGAACACCGCTTATCATTCTTCCGAGAGCCATCATTGATGCAAACACAGCGCTTGCAATAACAGCGCATGATCTCAATGCACCTTTTTTGATTCTGTATATTGCATATACTATCGCACTACCGAATACTGCAACTGCAAGCATTGTGTGAGATGAAGGGAAAGATGCTTCGAGTTCGCCTTCATCAAGAACAGGTCTATAGTTGATAACGATTACTTCAAACAATACATAAAACAAAATTGTGATAATGTATGCAGCACCCATTCCGTATATGGCGGGATCAACTTTCTTGAGGCTCTTGTTTTTTATAAGTTGTATTAATCCAAGCAAAGCGAATGCACCAATATACATAAAAGAGAATAGTGCGATAATCTTAGTCAACTTATAGAATAAATCATTGTATTGAAAGATATGCGCAAAGAATCCGTTAATTGATGCAAGACCTACTGATGAACCAAGAGGTCCGATTGCTTGAACATCTGCTATTTTAACAACAGATGTGTATATTATAAACATTACGAATAATATTGCCGGAGCGAGATATTTTTTTAATTTCATTTTTTAGTTCCTTTATAAACTTGATTTTTATACAGTTGATTATACATTAAGTTCCTTAAGCTGATTAACCATCGACATAGCGTCTTCAGTGTAGTAATCCGCGTCGATTTCTTTTGCAATCTCTTCAGTTAGAACTGCACCACCAACGAGAATGGGTGCCTTACAGTCATTGGCGCGAAGAGCCTGTATCGTACGTTTCATATTTTCAACTGTAGTGGTCATAAGAGCACTGAGTCCAATTGCCTTTGGATTGTACTTCTTATATGCATCTACGACACTGTCTACAGGGATGTCTTTTCCAAGATCGATTATTTCATATCCGTAACTTTCGCATACAACCTTGACGATATTTTTGCCGATATCGTGTATATCGCCCTCTACAGTACAGATAAGTACAGGACCTTTCTTATCGCTGCTTACAGTGAAGTGTTTTTGTACTTCTGCGAATGCAACCTTAGCAGTTTCCGCAGCCTGGATAAGCTGAGGTAGGAAAGTCTTACCTGAGTCATAATCTTTTCCGACTTTATTAAGAGCGGGGATAATAGTCTCGTTAATCAAAACCATGGGATCGGTTGCTTCGAGTTCTTTAGCTGTTATTTCTCCAACCTCATCTTTTAATCCTTTTATAATGCAAAAGCCTACATCTTTTTTTGCAGAGCTTGTACCGGCACCAGCGGATGCACCATTACTTGGAGCGGCACCATCTTTAGGAGCAGCAACAGTCACTGTCTGCACAACGACATTTTCCTGGTTTTTAATATATTCAATACATCCCTCATCAATGTTGTAGATTACATTGAAAGCATCAATGCAATCCATCAATGCTCTGTCGAGAGGATTGATGATAGGTAGCTTAAGACCGCACTGCATAGCAAGTGTTAAAAATGTTCTGTTGATAAGAGGCCTGTTAGGAAGACCGAATGATATATTGGATACACCAAGCGCTGATGATAAGCCCATATCAGTAATTGTCTTAAGAGCTTTCAATGTCTCAGCAGCTTCTTTTTGCTGCGCAGATACTGTGAGAGTAAGACAATCGATAACAAGATCTTTTTTGGTTAATCCGTACGTCTCTGCTTTCTTGATTATCTTCTCTGCGATAGCGACTCTTTCTTCGCATAACTTGGGAACTTCCTCAGCAAGCGCCAGGCCGATTACTACGCCACCATATTTTACTGCTGTAGGGAATACTGCATCCATAACGACGTCTTTTCCGTTAACAGAGTTAATGAGAGGTTTTCCATTATATACACGGCATGCTGCTTCGATTGCATCTGCGTTGGATGAATCAATCTGAAGAGGAATGGATACTACTTCCTGAAGCATGGGAATAATCTTTTTCATTACGGCTGCTTCATCGATTCCGGGTAAGCCCACATTAACGTCGAGGACTTTTGCACCTGCGTCTTCCTGTGCGATTGCTTCCGATATAAGAAGATCATAGTTTTCTTCTCTAAGAGCAGCCTGTAGTTTTTTCTTACCCGTGGGATTAAGTCGCTCACCACATACGCGTACACTTTCATCAAGATATACCGTAGTGGTTGAACTTGATACCGCAGTTCTGTAAGGAACGTTTCGTTCTTTTACATCTACAGGGAAGAATTCCTTCTCAGCTTTTATAAAAGCAGGAGATGTTCCGCAACAACCACCGATAATTGCGATACCTTCATCGCGAACGTTAGCGAGTGCATCTATAAACATCTCAGGAGTTAATTCGAATACTGTCTTACCATCCTTTAATGTAGGAAGACCGGCATTGGGCTGAATGAGGACTGGCTTATGTGATTTCTCAAGAAGTATCTTGATAACAGGCTCGAGTTCCTTGGGCCCTAACGAACAGTTAACGCCAATTGCATCAACTTTCAAACCTTCCATTACATTGATATATGTTTCGGGATTGGTACCTGTCAGAGTTCTTTGGCTCTTGTCAAAAGATACCGATACGAAGACAGGCTTGTCACAGTTTTCTTTTGCTGCGAGTACGCCGGCTTTCAATTCATATAAATCTCCGAATGTTTCGAAGATTACAACATCGATATCATCTTTTACGCATACAATCTGCTCTTTGAAGAGCTCGTATGCTTCGTCAAAAGTTAATGTACCTATAGGCGCTAAAAGTTCTCCTATAGGTCCTATATCAAGAGCGATATATGAATCCTTTTCACGACCGAGATTCTTTCTCGCAGTATCAGCTATCTTTACCGCAGCCTTAATCATCTCGGTGTTTTTATATTTTGCACGACTCATCTTGTGAGCATTGGCACCGAATGTATTGGTAGTGATAAAATCTGCACCTGCATTAAGATAATCCTCGTGAATGGCGGCTATCATATCAGGTCTGTCTATATTAAGTTCTTCGGGGATTGCTCCGACTGAGAGACCGCGAGCTTGAAGCTGCGTTCCCATTCCGCCGTCAAAGAATAATGTTTTTTTGCCTAAAAGTTCTAGCATAGCGGGTTGTCCTTCCGTAATTTAATATCACGCGTTATTGGATTACGTGATTAAGAGTTATAGCAACGATAACCTTCCTTTCGAAGTGAGCAGGAATTGAGTCTAATACAATGCGCACATGTCGGTGCAGTTTTCTTTCCAAGACCACACATGGTTATCATTGATTTTTGCGGTAGCATCATATTGTTGGATGCTTTATAGATTCCGATTTTCTTAGATATTGATAGAGCGTCGAGAATAATATAATTGAGCTTTATTGGAATATCTCCGTAACCGGGAGCGAATCTAAATGTATGCTCTCCGAGATTGAGACTCTCTTCGTATTCGTCTGTCAGATATTCAAGATAAGAAGAAGCTAATGCATCATATATCACGGCGCTACTCATATCTCGAGTCTGAAGTTTTTTTGAATAAGCATCAACATCAACTCCGAGTGTAGTTGCGAACACTACAACATCCTTACATCCATCAAGGTAGAAGACGAGGTCTTCGGAGGATGAAGTCAATTCTGAATCAATATTCATCAGGTTATCGACAGTTAAAAACTCATGCTGTCCTTTGAATCTGACGTTCTTGTTTAATTCAAGAAATATATCAAGTGCTTTTTGGTTAAACTCTTCGTCAACCTTTAAAACGTCCACCCTCATATATCTGCATGCGAGTGGAAATATTCTATTGAAGATTTCAGTATCTTTATTCATTAATGATATTTGATCAAACAATCTAAGTTAAATTTTTCTAATGATTAGTTAAAGTCTAAGCGTTAACTATGTTTTTAACGCCTTCGCAGATCTTCTTGGCAACTACGGGATTATTCATTGTATATAAGTGAATTCCGTCAACATCATGTGCAAGAAGATCGATTATCTGGCTAAGAGCAAATGACATTCCTGCGTCAAACATAGCATCCTTATTGTCTCCGAATCTGGTAATAATTCTCTGGAAGTTCTCAGGCAAATCAGCACCACACATTGTTACCATTCTGCTTATCTGCTTAGCGTTGAGAGCGGGCATAATACCGGGAGTAATAGGAACATCTATACCTGCGATTCTGCATGTTTCAACGAACTCATAAAAGGTCTGATTGGAAAAGAAAAGCTGAGAGAGCAATACATCTGCGCCGGCATCAACTTTTTTCTTGAGATTTTTCATCTCATCGATTTTACCTTCTGATTCGGGATGAATCTCAGGATAACAAGCGCCTGCTATACAAAAGTCGTACTTTTCTTTGAGATATACTATAAGGTCGGATGCGTGGGGAAATACATCCTTCTTAGGCACGTTGGGATTGATATCTCCACGAAGTGCAAGGATATTGTCGATTCCTGCATCTTTTATCTCTTTTGCAAAATCATCTATTTCGTTCTTATCATAGTAGAGACCTGTAAGGTGAACTACGGGCTCGGTATGATAAGTATCCTTAATCTTTTTAGCCAAAGAAATGGTCTTAGAGTTATTAGCAAGACCACCGGCACCGAATGTAACGGATATATAATCGGGATGAAGATCCGATAAAATCTCAAGAGTAGGATCTATATTGTCGAGTTCCTCGTCCTTTTTGGGAGGGAAGATCTCGAAAGAAAGGATTGTTTTATTCTGATTGTAAATGTCTGTAAGTTTCATCTTATCCCCTTGTGTAAATTAATTATTCAATATACAATAATCATCATCTTTTTACAAAATCATACAGATACAGTTATCAGTCGGTTGGATACCGATTGTTTATTTTTTGTAAATAAAGATGAGTAAGCTATGTTTATTTTTCACGAAAACATAATATTTATAACATAATATTTCCTATATTTATATACTATATATTGAAAAAAGTAAGTAAGCAACCACAAAAGTGCTGCGAATTCAAACTTTTTTGAGTATTTTGTTGACACACACGGACACTTTTTATATAATATTTCCTGCGAGTCTTTCGAGAAAGGCTCTTTTTATGGAGTTTACCGCCGGCCCGGACATCCGTCGGTTTACGTTATAAAGGTTTCTCATGAAGATGGATGGAGATCTTCTTGGGAGTAATATTATGGAGGAAACAAAGATGAAATCTTATATGGCAAGCCCTGCTACCATTGAAAGAAAATGGTATGTAGTAGATGCTGAAGGCCAGACACTTGGTCGTTTAGCAAGCGAGGTTGCTAAGGTATTAAGAGGAAAGAACAAGCCCACCTTCACACCTCACATTGATACAGGTGATTATGTAATCATTATCAACGCAGAGAAGATTGCAGTAACAGGTAAGAAGATGGAGCAGAAGACATACTTCAGCCATTCCGATTACGTAGGTGGTGACAAGCAGGTTGTTCTTAAGGAAAAATTAGCTAAGCATCCCGAAGAAGTAATCGAACATGCAGTTATAGGTATGCTTCCCAAGGGACCTTTAGGAAGACAAATGTTCAAGAAGTTATTCGTGTATGCAGGACCTGATCACAATCATCAGGCTCAGAAGCCCGAAGTATTAACATTTTAACCTAAAGTTCGATAAGGAGGAATAAATAATGGCTAAGAAAGCTACAGAAAAGTACTACGGTACAGGTAGAAGAAAAAAATCAATCGCCAGAGTATATGTAATGCCCGGCAAAGGAAAGATTACAATTAACAAGAGAGATATAGATGAATATTTCGGTCTTGAGACATTAAAGGTTGTTGTTCGTCAGCCCCTCGAAGCAATCGGAGCTGCAGACAAGTTTGACGTAGTTGTTACTGTTAAGGGTGGCGGAACTACAGGTCAGGCTGGTGCAATCAGACATGGTCTTGCAAGAGCACTTGTTAAAGAAGATGCTGACAACAGAGCAGTGCTTAAGAAAGAGGGTTACCTCACAAGAGATCCTCGTATGAAGGAAAGAAAGAAATACGGTCTCAAAGCAGCGAGACGTGCACCTCAGTTCAGCAAGCGTTAATATTGCTTACAAACCCCGAAAAATCAATACTTTTCGGGGTTTTTTATTTTGTGAGTATTTGTATGATTTTGACCTGATTTATTCCATTTTTTAGGGGTTAAACAGGGGTTAAATTCAAAAATGGGTTAAATTATGGGTTTAAGATAGGGAACAAAGTAGTTCGAAAAATCCGTATTTTTAATCCCCTCGTTCAAAAGGTATATTATTACCGTCTTCAGACTCTTCGCTTTTGAAGTAGTTTGTCATAATTTGTCTTAATCTGACGAAACGAAACATAGTTTATACCGACACTCAGTACCGGTTTTGTACTGAGTGTTTTTACGTTTAGGAGGATTAAGACATGTCTAAGAAGTCAGAAGTAATTAATCACATCGAATTAAAGAAAATTATTCCTTTTAAGGATCATCCTTTTCAAGTGAGAGAGGATGAAGAAATGAATATGCTGGCGGAGAGCATAGGAATGGTTGGTGTTCTTGTTCCGATAATAGTTCGTCCGATTCAAGAAGATAAATACGAACTGATATCTGGTCACAGAAGAAAACATGCCTGTGAAATGCTTGGATATTCTTCTATTCCGGCGATTATTCGTGATATTGACAGAGATGAAGCTATTGTAATGATGGTGGACAGCAATTATCAGCGTGAAGAAATATTACCAAGTGAAAGAGCCAAAGCGTATAAAATGAAATTAGAGGCTATTAAAAAACAGGGAGCCAGGAATGATTTAACTTCTGTCCAAGTTGGACAGAAGTTGTCAAAAAAGACTTCGAGGGATTTGATTGCAGAAAATAGTCCGGATAGTTCATCTCAAATACAACGCTACCTTCGTTTGAATGAACTGATTCCTGAACTGCTTCAAATGGTAGATGAGAAGAGAATAGCACTCACTCCGGCTTCAGAGCTATCCTTTTTATCCAAGGAAGAACAGGAAATGCTTTTAGAAGAGATTGAATGTATCCAGGCTACGCCATCGCTTTCTCAGGCACAACGAATGAAATCTTTATCGAAGAAGGGTTTATTAGATGCTGACATGATTACTGATATTCTATTGGAACAAAAGAAGCCTGAATGTTGGAATATGGTTATTCCCATGAATAAAATCACGAAATATTTTCCTAAATCATATACGCCGAAAGATATGGAGGAGATAATAATCGATTTACTGGGAAAATGGGCAAGAGATTTGTGATTTAATCATTTTGCCTATAGAGAATCCATTGATTTCGGTAATGATTATGTTAGAATTAAATCAATGTAATATACAAGAAATTAATTATTTAGAAATATCGCAATTTTTTTAAATAGATTAACTTCCAGTATGATGTGCTACGGAGGAGCAAAATAAAAGACTATGGAAACATTGTGTAAAGTTTCAAAAATCATAGCCAAGTCTGTAACGATACAAGAATAGTTGAAGTCAGAAAAGTGGTGGAGCAATCCATCACTTTTTATAAACTCTTTTACTCTGAGATTGCTATTTTTAATCTGTTGGTTAAAGGCTCCATAATCTGTTCGATGTTTTTTTGACCTTCATAATAACCGCCGGTTTCTTCGTTAATAATCACTAAATATTTACTTGGAATAGGATCGCGTCTAATAGCATTATTAAGCATTTCATTCATTTGCTTTATATCTTCTTCGGTAATAGAACCATTATAATTTCCGTTATTATTATCTGCGGAAAGTAATCTGTTCTCCCATTTATCCCATGATGATTGAAGTACGGGATAGTTGATTATTCCAAAACAGGAATTGTAGTTCTCTTCCTGAAAAATAAAATCAAAGAAATCATAGATTCCTTCTTTGTTTGCTGCATTTGTGAGTATACCTATTTCCAGATTACTCATATTAGGTACTATTATAGGGGCATCAACTCCATAGTTAGTACATTTTATAGTTCCGCCGAGACGGTCTTTTTCATTAAAATATGTGTAAGGATAATAAAAAGTATCATATTCAAAAGTTAATGATTCGTTTGAATCATATCCATTATTTAATTCTTTAGAAAGCTTAAGAAGATCAGTAAAATCATCCTCCTTATTAAGTAAATTGTTCTTATCATCGATAAAATAGTCTCCGGAATACTGAATCAGAGAGCATAGCAATGAATTACCGATTTGATTAGTATGGATTGATTCATCAGAATAATTTAGTCGAGGTAATTCTTCGGGGCGGATTCCGGAAGAAGAATACAAGCCTGCAAAGCCTATCTCAGGATATATTGAATAGATTCGGCCATCTTCTGAAGTTAAGTTTTTTTCATAAACATCCCAAAAGTCTTCTTTTTTAACTTTTTCACTTTGATCAAAATAATCATTTAAATCCTGCAAGAGCCCTTTTTCGATGTAAGACTGCTTGTTTAAACCATATAAACACACTGCATCGGGAGCATTACCGGAAACGATATCCGCATTCAGAGTGTTAATGCAATCGCTTATGTCAAGTTCGGGTTTGTCATAATCAACCAGTTCTATATGATACTTCTCGGATTTTGTATTATATAAAGAGATTGCTTTGGATAAGGAAGGATCTTCAATGATGCATGCGAGTTTAACTATTGTTTTTCCTTCTTTGGATGAAGAACTCATTGGTTTGTCTGTTTTATTCAAAAGAAAGTAGTCAGCACTTCCGTCAGGTATATTATGTGTAACGATGTAATTACCGTTTCCCTGGGGAACAATAATAAGTCTGTCATCACTAAATCCCATATCTTCATACGAAAACACTTTATAAAGGACTCCGTCTTTGACCCCGATAAGAGATTTAATATATAGTTTTTCATCTTCTTCGGCTCCGAGATGGTCATTTAAGTAACAGTAAAAATCATATTTATTATCGCCGGGTATTATTCTATTTCCGATAGATTCATAAATGCTTCGGGAAACCTTATATTTGTAATCACAAGACACAATTTCATTTTTCTCATCATCATATTGATAGAATTTATTACTCTCAGAATACTTTTGGATAAGACATCTACCATAGGGATTTGAATAAAAAATATAACCTAATGTATCATTGGATTGAGTTGAATAAATCAAGTTGAAATTATAATCATAGATGTATAATGAATTTTCTCCATGGCGAGAAAGAGACATATACAAAAAATCTTTGTCATACGCCCGAAGAATAGAGCCTTCCGTATTTAATAAGTTCATCTTTTCATAAGGGGTATTCAATAATAAAGTCTGAGTATTAATATCATATTTAAGAAGACGTGAATTGTAATAATAGGAATCCTCATTTTCATCTTTTTCTAATATCAATTCTTGAATAATAAGATAATCATTGGATACATAAGGAACTAAAAGTGATGCATTTTTGCAATCAACAGGAAAGGGTGTTAATTCTAATGTATCGGAATCCATTAAAAAGAATTCGTGATACTGATGCTGATTATCTATTTCGCCGATTCCAAGTCTGTCATAGACAATGGTTTTTCCTTCGTAACATAAAAACCGACGCTCAAGAACTTTTATTTGGTCAGTCGGAACATTGTTATCTTCGGCAATCGGGCTATCGGTATTTGAAAAAATGTATTCCTTTTCAAAGCAATTATATTCTTCTGCTTCATTAGCTTTATTTCCACATCCTGCAGAGCAGAATGCAACAATTAATATGCTTATAAAACCAATAATGTAAGAATAGATTTTTTTCATATATACCTCCGACTGAATTACACTATTATTATATCAGAAAGATATATTGTTTATGTGTCGAATTGCATTTTATTGACTAATATTTTATTAATGGTATAATTGGTAATCATAACGTTACCAACGAGGATTGATATGAATCGTATTACGGAATCGGAAATAATAATATTAAATTTACTGTGGGAAAAAGGCGAATTAACGATCCTTCAGATAGAAAGCGAATTAAAAGACAGTTGTGATTGGTCAAAGCAATCTGTTATCGGATATTTGAAGCGAATGGAAAAGAAAAAGGCCGTAACTTACAAAACAGTCAGAAGAACAAAGTACTACAGAGCGAGTGTTACTAAAGATGAAATTGCAAAGTCGGAAGCCAATAATCTTTTAGATATCTTTTTTGGCGGTAATATCGGTGCTTTGGTTTCCTGTATGGCTAAAGAGAATAAGATAAGCGATAAGGACATGGATGAACTGTGGGAAACGTTCCGCAAATTGAAAAAGGAAATTTGATAGAAGAAATGATTGAGTCAGATAATGGTAACTCTCCTCAAAGAATAACGTATGAGTATGAGGAAGTAATGCCGTAAAAAATTATTGTAAACTGAACTAATGTCAAAACAAGTAGGTTCCAAAGTGGGTTCAGGATTGTTGGTGAGACCGCAAAGCTCCTTTCTGTAAGTATTTGCGCCGCGACAAGAAGTTCGATTCCGGTCGCCGGCAGAAAAGGAAACTGTAAATCATTAATTTGATTTGCAGTTTTTTTTTATTTTAAAATTTAATGTTGACAAACTTGGTTTATTGCGATAAACTAAAATTGGTTTACAGGAATAGACCAAAGGAGAAACTAAAATGATAGACATGGAACTTGGAGTAGTACAGGAAAGATTTGCTGATCTGGTATGGGCTAATGAACCCGTAGCAAGCGGCGAACTGGTTAAGATTTGTGAGAAAGAACTGGAGTGGAAAAAGTCCACTACATATACCGTGCTTCGTAAGCTTTGCGAAAAGGGTTTATTTCAGAATGAAGACGGAATAGTTACTTCGCTTATTTCAAAGGAAGAATTTTATTCTGCCAAGAGTAAGCAGATAGTAGAAGATTCATATTCAGGATCTTTGCCTGCATTTGTTGCTGCTTTTATTTCAAATAAAAAGCTGACGGCAAAAGAAGCGGATGAAATTCAAAAGATGATTGATGAATTCAAGAAGAATTAATGAGATTTCTTAAGATGTGTTTTTAGGCTTGAGTTAAAAGAAGGGAAGAAAAATGAGTACGATATTTCTTAAGATTTTGAATATAAGTTTTACTGCAGGATGGTTAATCCTCGCGGTAGTTGCATTAAGATTGTTGCTTAGCAAAGCACCCAAATGGATTGCATGTCTTTTATGGGGATTAGTTGCCTTAAGGCTTTTAATTCCATTCTCAATAGAGAGTGCGATGAGTCTGATTCCAAGCAGTGAAGTGGTATCACAAAGCATCGTTTCAAATCAGTCACCGGCTATTAACACAGGATTTACGATTGTTAACGAGGCTGTAAATCCTATCATTACAG
>JAEEGK010005914.1_pt1 | contig 29562 bp, 16 predicted proteins | sample 8958771 | NCBI WGS metagenome assembly JAEEGK01 (sample SAMN16246547, study PRJNA631951) | gut metagenome | biome: gut microbiome; feature: rumen; material: SC-attached | host: Bos | place: Iran: Karaj | collected 2018-10 | reverse complement strand
TTCATAATGTGAATTTCTATTAATAGTAGTAATTATATAATTTTCATTAATTAAATTAGGACATTTAATAGATTCAAAATTCTTATTTTGTTCACTTTCATATAGAAAAACATCTAAATTAATATTAAGTACAAAAGGAGTTAAATATATAATAATTTTTTCAGCATCATTAAACATTTTTAAGAGATATTTATTATAAAACATTTCATAATTAAAATCACCTTCTTTTTCATACTCTTCAGGAAGTAAATTTCCAATTAAAATAGGAAAATTTTGAGTATAAATTTTTTTTTCATTATCTTTAATAAAAGAATAAAGCGAATATCTAAAATAGAAAATTATTCCCATATCAAAATGTCTACTCATATTTATAGAAATATAAAAAATTTTATATGCTTCTTCATATTTATTTTCTTTTAAACTATTATATATAGTCATTAAAATCTTTCCTACATATTTAGTATTAATTTCGAATTCACTTCCAATTTTCAAAAATTCTTTTATTTTTTGATTTTTTTTATCATTTATTGAATAAAAACAATTAAATATAATATCATAAATTAAACTTCTCAATAATTTAATATCTTTATTTAAAATAATCATTTCAATATATTTAAATATAACTGCTCTATAATAACAATTACCATCTCCTTTAATTTTTCTAAAATAACTATAATTGTTTAACATTTGATATTTATTTATCATTTCATTTTTTTTATTTTTATCATAATCATAATGAGATTCAATTAATTCTTCTATTATTATAATAGGAGAAATTGGATCATCATTTTGATAGAATGTTATCTCATAATTTGTATTTAAAATTTTATTTTTATATTCTTCTAATTTATTATCATATATAATATTTTTTCTTATATCTTCAAAATCTTCTTCAGATATTTCTGGTAATTCTTTTACTTTTAAATATTCTCCTTCTTTAGATGATGCTTTACAATTTTCTATTAAGTCTGAAGATATTAAAATAGTATTTATATTTTTACTATCAGAACTGGAATTGTTTTTTTCTAAAATTGTTCGAGAAACTATTTTATTATTATATTGATTCAATTTCTTTGATACAAATTCATAATTATTTGGATCATTTTTTTCAGTTTTTTCAAACTCTGATAATTCCATTATTTTATAAAAAATAGTTAATTAAATTTATAAGAAATATAATTGAAATTTATTTTTATTTTAATGTAATTAAATTACTCAAAATAACATCAAAACAAATTAAAAATTATATATTATAAAAATAAATTAAAAAAAATATATTTCTACGTATTTAAAAATTAATTAATATTTAAATGTCTAATCATAATTTCCTAATTCTTATTTTAGTAATATCCTTATCTATTTCATTACCAACAAAAAGGATATTACAAGTTATGTTTCCAGGAGGAAGAACTCATAATTTCGTAATAAAAAATTTATTTAATTACACTTTACATAATGAAGACATTTTTAATTATGAATATCATATTATAGTTCATAATATAGACACAGACACTTGGGATGATTTAAAAAAAAAATTCCCAAATAAAGTTTTTATATATGGATATGGTAAAAAAGAAATATTTAAAGATATGTTTGGAAAAGCTTTAATTGAAATGAATAAAAATCCTAGTTTTGGTTTTTTAAATTTTAATAAAGGAATGAAATTTAATATAAAAGAATATATGGAAAGTGATATATTATCAAAATTAAAAGAATTAAATTCAAATGGAAATTATTTTGATATTATTTCAACAGATGTTCCAAATTTTATACATAAAGTAACACAACATGTATTAAAAATAGAAAAAAAAATGTATTTAATGCCTCCAGTTTTACCACAAACATTATATAGAAATTATGAATTAAATCCTTCATATACACCTGCAATAGGAAGTAAAAGTACAAATGATATGAATTTTTTTGAAAGATTTGTTAATTTTTTTGTACAAGTTGCAACAAAATTTATGTTTTTTGTATTTCAAAATGAACAAGTTAAATTTTTAAATTCATATGGTTATAATTTAGATTCAGTTATTCATTTCCCTGATTCTATAAATATATTACAATTTCCTTATGGAATTGTTTTTCCAATTTCGTCACCTCCAAATTTTATTTTTTTAGGTTCAATTACGTCAACAAAAGCAAAAAAAATAGAAGATGAGAAATTAAATAATTTTTTAAATAAATATAAAAAAAATATATATGTAAGTCAAGGAACATTAATGACTTCAATTAGTAAAGAAGATTTAATAAATATATTTAAACATTTTCAAAAAGAAAAATATGGTTTTATATTATCAATTAGAGAAGATCAAATGAATGATGAAGAAATAAAAAAATTACCAGAAAATGTATTTTCTATAAGATGGATTAATCAAAATGATATTTTAGGAGATAAGAGAATACATTTATTTTTAACTCATGGTGGATTTAATTCAATTTGTGAGAGTGTTTATCATGGAAAACCAATGGTTGTTTTAGGAGTTGGTTTAGATCAATTTAATACTGCAGCTTTTATAAAAAAAGGAGGAATGGGAATTGTTTTTCAAAGAAATTATTTTATTAATAGAGAAAGTTTAAAAAATGCTATTTTTAATGTTTTAAATAATGATATTTATACTTTGAATACTATTAAAATTAGTAAAATTATTAAAGATTTAAAAAATCCAAGAGAAGAATTTAAATATTGGTTAGATTTTGTTTTGAAACATGGATATGATTTTTTAATTATTGAAAGTTATTTAAAAAGTTTTAGTTGGATTATTGTTAATGGATTTGATGTTGCTTTTGCTTGGGTTATTATTTTATTGTTTTTGTATTGGTTTTTGAAAAAAATGATTTTTAAATGTTGTTGTAAAGGGAAAGGTAAAGAAAAAATTGATTAATTTTTTTCTTTTAATGTTTATTTAAATAAATATTAGTTAATAATATTTAAAATAGTAATATAATAAAATTATTTTTTTTATTTAAATTGTTTTAATATAAATTAAACTAATATTATATTTAATTATGGGACAAAAAAATAATAGATGTAATTGTTGTAATTCAAATGATAATGATGAATATAAATTTGACAATAATGAAAAAATAGAATCTTTAACTGAAAATCCTCCAATACAAAATAAAAGTGAAAAAATTAAAGATTTAAAATCATATGTAACATTTAAAAATCAATCAAATTCAAATTCAGAAGACATTTCAAGTTTAAATGAAAATAATATAGAAGATAAAAAACAAAGATTTAAAAGGAAAAATAATTTAAAATCAAGTACTGATAATTCATCTCTTGAAACATATTTAGAGAATCAAAAAAGTATTATTTTAATACAATCAATATATAGAAGTTATTCATATAGAAAAAAAATATTTCCAAAAGAAAGAATAATTCTCGAAAATGAAACATTAAACAAACTAAAACAATTATACAATTTATACTTAACACCAAATTTAAAAAATATGGAAGTACAATTAGGAATAAAACACAATGAAGACTCATATAAAACATTATTACAAAATGCTCATTTATATAATAATAATGTATTATATATAAAAGAATTACGTTTATTTACAAAATTATATATATTAAAATATGAAAATATAGATTCATTTTATATAGGAGAAGTAAATATAAACAATGAATTAAATGGAAGAGGAATATTAATGAATAAAAATGGATGTAAATACGATGGTACATTTGAAAAAAATAATTTTACAGGAATAGGGAAATTAATAGATGAAGAAGGAACATATTTAGAAGGTTATTTTAAAGAAAAGAAAATAGATGGAAGAGGAATAAAAAAAACATTAAATGATACAACATACATAGGTGACTTTACTTTAGGATTAAAAGATGGAAGAGGAAAAGAAGAAACATCAGAACATATATATGAAGGTGAGTTTAAAAATGATAAAAGAAATGGTAATGGTAAATTATATTATAAAAATTTAAAAGATACATACACAGGAAATTTTATAGATAATAATTTAACTGGAAATGGTACTTATGAATGGTCAAATGGAGAAAAGTATTCAGGTAATTTTTTAAATGGAAAAATGCATGGTAAAGGAATTTATAAATGGCCTGATGGAGGAAAATATGAAGGTGATTATTTAAATAATATTAAAGAAGGACATGGTATTTTTACTTGGTCTAATGGGAAAATTTTCGAAGGTCCTTTTAAAAATGGAAAACCTAATGGCGCGGGAATTTTAACTACTAAAAATAAGAAGTATAGAGTTTATTTTAATGATGGGAAAATTGATGGTAAAATTAGAGAAATTGAAAATGAAAATGATGATAATAATTCTTTTAAAAGCTTTGAAGATAATGAAAAAAGTGATTTGAAAAATGAAGAAAATGTTCAATCTAGTTTTGATGATAGTGATTTAAATAATAAGGATAAATCGAGTGAGAATAATGAAAGTTTTGATAATGAAAATAATGGAAATGAAAATTTTAAAAAAATAGAAAAAAGTAATTCTATAACAAAAGATCAAAAAGGAAGTAATTATAAAGGAAAAAAAGATAATTTTATTACACAAAATATTCAAATTGTTGATGTTGATAATGGGAGTATTAAAAAAAAAAAAAGGAATAAAAAAAAGTAAGTTTTTATTTTCTTTATTTTATTGTTTTTTGTATGATAATTTTTTTATTTTATTTATATTAAAATTATCTATTTTATATATTATATGTAATTATAGAAAAAATTTTTTTCTATATTCAGATTTTGTTTTTTTTATTTAATATTTTTTTTAAATATGAACAAATAATTTATATTTTAAAAAAAAATTAAAATAATATAATTAAAATTTAAAAAAGAATATATGATTTTCATATAAAAAAACCTAAAAAATCCCGAAAATAAAAATAGATATAAAAATATAAAAATACTCTCAAATTTAAAACAAAAAAAAAAATAAAAAAAAAAAAATAAAATTATATAAATATCAAAAATTCAAAATATTATTATAAAATTAATAAATGGATATAGGTAAGAGAAGAAATCCAGGATGTTTAAATTTACAAGTTTCAATATTAATATCATATTTAATAAGTATAGTATCAAATTTCTTTTTAATAATAATAATATATTCCACAACTATAGGATCAAAATGGGTTGGAGTTGTATTTTCAACTATTTTAATTTTATTATGTTTACTTTCATTTAAATATTATTTAACTTATACAAGCAATACTGTAATTCGTTTAAGAAGTTCAACTAAATTTTTTATTTTATGCTTTTGTGCAACTGGAATATGTTATATTGTACTTTTTATTCTTTTAATTACAGATTCAGAAAAAGAATTTAGTGATTATACTTTCTTTTTTGGTTTTGCTTTTATTGCTTGGTTTGTTTTTCATTATCTTCTTTTTAATTTACTTAATTCATTTATTAAAGGATTAGAAGGAAAAAGTGGAGTTTCTTTAATTGATAGAGATTTTAAAGAATTAGGTGGTAATTAATTCTTTTAATGATGATTAAAAAATTAGGTTGATATTTGATATTTAAAAATTATATAAAAATCATAAAAAAATAAAAATAAAAATAAATTTTTTAATTTATTTTATTTTATTTTATTTTATTTATTCTTTATTTATTTACTTTCAACTTTTTTTTCATATTTTTTTTTCATATTTTTTATTTTTTTTTATATTTTGGTATTTTAATGAGACAAGTACATTCATCTTTGAAAAATTTTAATTTTAAAGGTTGGACTGCAGATAAAATAGTAGAAAAATATGAAAGTGTCTTAGTTACTAGAGAAAATCAAGTTACAGATTTGGCTTTAGAAATAGGAACAATTAGTGATAAATTTAATAGTCTTCAAGATCAATATTCATTATTAAAAAATGATTATCTTATTTTAGAAGATAAATTACAAAAAAAAGAAAAATTACTTCAACAAGAATTAAATAGTAAAGAAATTATGTTTATTAGACTTAGAAAAGCTGAAGCTGATTATGAGGAATTAAATAAAAAATATGAAAATTTAGTTAAAATTGTAAATTCATTAAGTGAAGAAAGAGATTTAAATATGAATTCTGGTAATAATAATCAAAATATTAATAATAATAATCAAAATAAAAATGAAAATGATAATATGAATATTAATAATAATAATAAGAATATTAGTAATAATAATTCAAATATTAATACAAATACTAATGTTAATAATAATAATAAAAATAATAATGTTAATATTAATAATAACGTAAATACAAATAATAAAATTAGTGATGAGAATGTTAAAAATGAAGAAGTTAAAAAAAAAGATTTTACTTCATCTGCAAGAAGTAGAATAAAAGAATTAAAAGCAAAATCCAGTAATAAGAAAAGAATTAATTTTTCTGAATTAATAGGTGATTCTGAAAAAAAAGAAGAACAAAATAAAGATGAAAAACCTAAAGAAGAAAATAATAAAGAGATTAAAAAAGATGATAATATCAAAGAAGAAAATCCTAAAGAAGAAATAAATTCAAATGAAACAAAAGAAGAAATAACAGAAAAAAAAGAAGAAAAAAAAGAAGTAAAAGAAGAAGAAAAAAAAGAAGTAAAAGAAGAAGAAAAAAAAGAAGAAGAAAAAAAAGAAAACAAAAAAGAAGAAGAAATAAAAAATGAAGAAGAAAAAAAAGAAGAAGAAATAAAAAATTTAGAGGAAAAAAAAGAAGAAGAAATAAAAAATGAAGAAAATTTAGAGGAAAAAAAAGAAGAAGAAAAAAAAGAAAATGAAGAAAATTAAATTTTGAAATACCAAAAGATAAATAAAAAATTTAATATTAATTTATTAATAATATAAATTAAAAAATTAATAAACAACAATCAAAACAAAAAGTAAATAACAAAAACATATTATTACTAAAACTTTATTTAATTATTACATAAAATATCATAAGAAATATTATATATATATAAAAAAAATTACCATTTTTTCCTATTTTTCCAAAAAATCAAACTATTATTAACTGAAGCACAAATAATTTCATCATTAAGTATTAAAAGACCATAAATATGTTCATCTTGTTTATTATAATTTCCTTTAATTTCTTCATCTTCAAAATAATTTTCCCCATCATTACTTTTTAAAATTTTAATAAATCCCATTTTATAAGCAAGAACAATTCTTCCATCTTTTAATTGATTAATAACAGTAATATCATAATTTTTACTTTTAAAAATAAAAACATTTTGAAAATATCCTTCTTCAATTTTTTCTTTCCAAAAATACAAATTTCCACTTTTTCCTCCACTACAAATTTTACCATCTTTTAATTGAAATAAAGAAATAATTCTATCATAAGTTTCATTATGTGTAAATTTTTGCATAACTGAAAATTTATTTAAATCTTTTTTCCAAACAATAATTATATTATCATTTCCACCAGAAACTAATCTTCCATCATATAATAAAATTAAAGTATAAACTCCTTCTTTATGAGATTTTAAAATTTGTTTATTTTCAAAATTATTATTTTTAAATTCCCAAATTTTAATTGTTTTATCTAAACTAGCAGTGACTAAATTATTATCATTTAATTCTAACATCATTGTAATTGCATTTTCATGAGCAATTAATGTTCCTATTTTAGCATAATTATAATTAATTGAATTTTGTTTTTTTAAAGGAATACTTGTTATTGAAGATCTTGAAAAACGAGAATTTTTAGATATAAATGATGAATTAAGTGATTTTGGTATTTTAATATTATTTTCATTTGATTTTATTTTATCTAATTCTTTCCAAATGTAAATTGTGTAATTTGATTTATTTGATGATGATGCTGAGAGAATTATTCCATTTTTTAATTCAAGTAAACATGATATTTTATGTGTTGGAATTTCACTTTCTTTTATATATTCATTGTCTTTTTCACTAAATATTTTTGATGTGAAATCTCTTCCTCCTGTTATTATTTTGTTATTTTTTAATTTTATTAATGATATTATTGTATCTGAATTACAATTTGTTATTTCATTTATTTTTGTATATTTATCATTTATTTCTGTAAATTTAAAATTTATTGTTAAAATTTTATTTAGTTTTTCTTTTAAGATATTTACATTTTTTTTTATTTCTTCTATTTTAATTAAAGAATCTGTATCGTGATTTAATATCACATCGTCTAATTCATATTTTATTTCATTTAAGTATTTTAATAAAAAAATATCATCTATTTTTTTTCCTTTTTCTAAATCAAAATAATAATTCAAATAAAAAAATTTTATAATTTTAATTGTTTGAATACCAAATTTTAAATTATCTTTATATATTGTTACATATTTAACTCTATAATCAATTAAATCATTTATAACACTATCTAATTGTTTTATTGTTGTATCATATGCTCCTTCTATTAATGATTTAAATTTTTCTCCAAATTGATTTATATGATTTAAAAAAGTTTCATATTGAGGATATTTTACTTTTAATTTTGAATTATAATATCTTAATTTACCTGCCAATACTTTATTATTTATTATATTATGAAATTTATGTTCATTTTCTTTTTCATCTAAACATTTTTTACATATATAAATATAACAATCTAAACAAAAATAATCTTTTTCTGAATTATGTTTTTCACATTTAGGTTTAATTTTTTGTTGATCTAATATTGCTTTATGCTGAAAAGTATCTAATATTTGTTCTAAATTTAATTTCATTTTACCATCACATTTTGAACAATTTATTATTTTTTGTTCTTTTTTTTCAAAGTCTTTCATATTATTTATAAACATATGTCTTATTAAACAACGAGGACATATTTGATGTTCACATGAAAAATCATATAAAGGAGTAACTATTTCTTTACAAATTATACAAATTTGATTTTCTTTATCCATTAATTAAATATATAAAATATATAATAAAATATTTAAAAACAATATAATTCTATTTATAAATATTTATAATAACGATAAGATTATTTTTTTACATAGAAAAAATATTTGATTTAAATTGACTAATAGAATGAGATATTCTCAAAAAAGACACTTTTAACTTCTAATAAAGTTAATTAATAATAATAATAATTCAAAAAATCAAATTATTTTCCATAAATAACATATATTTTCATATAATAAAAATAAATCAAAGATATAACTTTTGTAATACAAAATCACATTAAAATAAAATAGATAATAAATTAACAAAGGAAATCCAAATCATTTTTCTTCAAATCATCCTTTAAAAATACCATAAAATAAAAAAATAACAAAACAATAAAAAAAACACAATAACAACTCAAAATAAAAAATAACCTAAATAACTTAATCAATCAAAAATCCTTTTTCAACATGAAACAAAAGTAATATAAAAAAACAAAAAAAACAATAGAAAAAAAAAACAAAAAACCCATAGAATTGAAAAAATATAAATTCTAGAAAAAAAATAAAAAACTATATAAAAAAAAAATTAAATTAAAATGACATAAAAAAAAATGTCAAGTCACAGTCATATGGATAAACCAAAAGAAGAGCCAGAAGCTCATTTTCAAAAAGAAGGAGAAATAATATTAGGATTAGATGAGAAAGAATCAGAAATTTTATCATCTCGTTTAACAGATTTGCTTTCAATGGGATGGACACTTGTACCAGAATCATGTCCTTTAGAAAAATGTAGATGTCCTTTATTAAAAAGTCCAGATGGAAATTTATATTGTGTTAAATGTGAAATGTGGCAATTTCCAAATAAAGAAAAAAAAAAACAAAAATATACTGATTTAGTTGTTAAACAAACTCAAGAATTAAGTATTAAAGAAACTGCTCTTACTAAATTACCTAAAAAAATGACTGATTTTAGTTTTACTATTAAGGAAAATATGCTTAATTCTTTAAGAGTTAAATTAGCTTATTTGAGCTCTGTTTTAAATGATACTACTGATTTAAATAAGACTAAACAAATTTTGGAAAATATTGAAATGTGTGTTAAGGATATTAAAATTATTAATGAGTCACTTTAAATTTAATTTTTTTTTGAGTTTTTGTTTTGTTTTTAAGTTTTTGTTTTTTTTTTTGTTTTATCATATATTTTTAATATGAAATAAGTTTTATATAAGTTAAAAAAATTAAATTGTTTATTAAAATTTTTTTTTTAATTTACTGTTAATTTTATTATTTTTTTTAAATAATATTATTTAATGAATAAATATTTTTTTTTTCAATAATTTTTTTATTTTTATGTTATTGTTAATTTTATTACATTTTTTTTAAAATAATATAGATAAATAAAATTAAAAAATGAAGAATCCAGAAATAATAGTATTAGCGAAAATAAAAGAAGGATTTTTTATTGGAGATAATATAGCAGGAACAAATATAGAAATACTTAAACAATATAAAATAACACATATAATAAATTCAACAAATGATAAAACTTTAAATATATTTGAAGGAAATAATATAAAATATTTTAATTTAAATTGGTATGAAAATCCAAATCAACAATTATTTGAATTAAATGATAGTAATATTATAAAATTATTAAAATTTATTGAAAATAGTTATAAAAAAGGGGAAGGATTATTAGTTTTTTCAATTAAATGTCAAAATCGAGCTTGTATAGTTACAATAATTTATTTAATTAAAATTTATAATTGGTCAGTAAATAAATGTATTGAATATATTGAAAGTAAAAAAATAAATGTTTCTATTCCTTCTTATTTTATGAAACAATTAAATGATTTTGAATTTAAATTTAGTATTCATTCAAAATTAAAAAAGTCTATTAATTGGAATGAGGAAAATAATAAATTAGATTATGAAGAATATATTATGAGAAATACTTTTATTAATACTGTTCAAAGTAAGAATGTAAAATTGAAAATTAAAAGTTATAATAATTATTTAAATAATAATCCTCAAAAAACAATTAAATTTAATGATGAATTTAATAATGACAATATGAATAATGATTTAATTTTAATTAATAATGATGTTGATTTATTTTTACAAACAGATATTAAAGAAATAGATAATCATATTATAATGAAACCTAAAAAAAGTTGTTTTAAATTTGGGCATAGAATAACAAATAAATTCAAAAAAGAAAAAGAAAATGCATTTTTATTTAAAAAATATAATTCACAATTAAATAATACAAATAATGTCAATAATTACTTAAAAGATTCGTTATTACAATATAATATTAAAGAAAAAAAACACAAAAATATTTTTTGTAAAAATTCCCCAGTTAAAAATAATAATAATTTCCTATATAATAATCTTTTTCATCAAAAATCATCTTCATTTGTAAAATTACCGATTAAAATAGATAATAACAAAAATCATAATAATGACATTTCATTAGATAATTCAAAACAAAAATTAAAATTAAATAATAGTAGTATTAACATATTTAATAATAGTTTATCTATTTCAAAATTACCTTCTTTTTCCCCTTCAAATTCACAAAATAAAAAAAAAAAACATAAATCTAAAAGAACTTTATCACCAAATAAAAAAAGATTATTTTTTAGAGCAAAAAGTTCATTTGAAGAACCAATTAAAATAAATAGTAAAAAAGAAATTTCTATTTCACCTGAAAAGGAAAGGAAAAAATTATTTTTTCAAACAATTAAAAATGATTTAATTAAAAGACCTTTAAGTTCAGTTAAAGAAAGAAAAAGAAATAATAATGAGCAAATACAAAAATTTTTTAAGAGAATTCCTTCTCCAAATTTAAACTCAAAAGCTAATTTAAGATATTATTCTAATAATATAGATAATAATACTAATAATTCATCTTTACCAGAATATTTTTTAAGTTATTCAATTGGATCTTTTGTAAAATTAAAAATTTGAATTAATATATTGATATATTTTTATTATATTATTGTAAATAAGGTATTATTTATTAATAAAAATATATATATTTTTTGGTAAAAAGAAAAATAAATAAATAAATTAAATAAATTTTAATATATATAAAATATTGAAAAATGAAATATGATTTTAATTATTAAATAAATTTAAAGTATAAAAATGAATGAAAAAAATATGAGTTTAAATTCATCTTTTTCTTCAATTCCAGAAATGCCAAAAGAAGAAAATAAATTAATAGTAAAATCAAATGATACAATTGATCAAATACTTCCAGATTCAAATACTAAAATAATAACATTTATTTTATCAAATGAAGAAATTTATAATGTTGATATTAAAATAGCAATTAAAGGTTATCCAGATATTTTATCATATATTGATTTAGAAAATCAAGAATTACATTTACCTGATTGGATAAATTTAAAAATGATAAATGACTATTTTTCATATGTAAAATTATTAATTGCTTCAAATTATGAAGATAATGAAAATATAAAAAATTGTAAATATGAAATAAATGATTTATTAAATTTAGCAAATTATTTTAAAAATAGTATAATTTTGCAAAAAATAATAGATTATAATATTTTGAACTATATATATAATAGTAATTGTATTTTAATAATGAATCATATAATAGAATATATCGAAAATACAAAAAAAGATGAAAATATAAATGAAATATGGATTAATTGTGGACAAATAGTTAAAAATTATATAATAGAACATTTTAATGAGTTAATACTTGATGAAAGTAATATAAAAGAATTAAATAAAAAAATATGTGAAGAAATATTAATTAGTTATCTTTATAAAAATTATATAATGAATGGTGAATTATCTGAAAATATAAATGTTAATAAATTAATTCATTTAATTGGTTTTTTAAGAGATATTAATACAGATATTAAAAATCCTGATAAAGATGATATAATAAAAATAATTAAAAGTGAATATCAAAAATCAATAAATGAAAAAATAAGTGAATCAAATGATAATTTAACTTTTTCAATTGATTTATATAATTTTATGAAATTATTTCAAGAAGAAAATGAAAAAAAAATATCACAAACTAATTCATTAAATTTTCAAAATCAAAATATAAAAGTAACAATAACCTATGAAAAAGATAAAGATACATTAACTTTAAAAGCAAATATTGATGATAGAAGAAGAATAATTTGTTTAAGTTCTTATGCAGAATTTGAAAATAATAAAGAAATTAATTTTACAAATTATTGTTCTTTAGCTTATTATCAAAAAATGATAATAGCAAAATTAAAAGGTTTTTCAAAAATGATTCAAGATAATAAACAAAAAAATAAAACTAATAACTTATTATCAATAAAAATTAGAATAAATGCAATTCAAACTTATATGACTAATTATCTAAGTGATATTTTTTTTAAAATATATAAAACACAAAATTTATATAAATTACCCTCAACTATATTTATTTCTATTTTAAAATATAATCAAGATAAATTAAAAGATGAACAAAAATTAATTTCAGTAATGAATTGGTGTAAATAATAATTATTTAATATATAAAATTTAGTATTTGATGAAGTTAATATAAATGAAAATGGAATAAATGAAATATTTGATTCTATAAATTGGATAAATATTCCATTAGGAATCATATTTGAATTTATGATAAAATATCCTCATATTGTATCACATTCAAAAATAGAAAGTTCAGTAATTTCTGCAATACTAACTAAATTTAAAGAAAAATTTAAAGTTTACAAAAAAGAAACTGTATTAAAAGAAAATGAAGAATTAAGTTTATTTAGTTTTAAAGTAAAATTTAATACTTTTATTTTTTATTTTATTTTATTTTAATAGTCAAGTAAAGCAGGAAAAAGTCCGTCAATAATTTCTCCTATTCAAAATCAATATGATATGGAACTTTTATTAAATTTAATTTCTTATTTTATTGTAAATTTAAATGAATGTAGTAAAAGAATAAAATATTCACAAAATATTTTAAAAATGAAAAATTTATTAAGACAAACAAATATTAATGAGAATAAAAATAGTAATAATGATATATTTAATGATTTAAATTCTGGAGTTTTTAAATCTTATGAATATAATCAAAATGTAATTAATAATAATAATACAAAAAAAATAATAACTGAGAAAACACTTGTTTCTGATTCTAAAATTGATATTAATGAAGTACAAGATAATTTAAGAAAAAAAATTAAAAATAAAAAAAAAAAGAAAAAATTAAGTAATAGTATGAATGTAGATAATTCAGATAATTTAAATGATTTTTCAAATGATTTATCACCAATTTCATCATATAAAAAAAAAAATAATCAAATTAAAAATGATAATGATGATTTTAATATAAATCCTTTAAATTTTTCTTCAATGACAACTACATATTATAATAATTTTAATAATAATTTAGGTTCAAGACAAAGAGCAGTTAATTTTTCTAATAAAATAAGAACTCCTCAAATAAGACCAAAAAGTCATTTAAATAAAAATATAGGAAAATTCACTAATTCAAATTGGATTAATACATTATCAAATTTAACATATTTTAAAAAATAAAAAAAAATTAATTTTTAATTATAATAATAAAATGAAAAAATATTATATTTATAAAAAATATAAAAAAAAATATATAAATAAAACTATTTAATAAATTAATTTTTTACAATTTAACTGTAATGAATAATTATTCTCACATATCATATAATAATTCAACATTAGAAACAATAAATTCAATAAGAAGTTCCTTATCATCAAGATTAAAAAACACAAAACCAAAACATATTAAATTTCCCCAAACTCCAATAACAACACTTCCTTTAGATAAATATAATGATATAATACAATCATCAATGAAAAATTATCAATTAACATATCAAGATTTAGAAAGAAGAAAATTAACAAATCAAAGTAAATTCATAACATATGAAGATCAAATTGAAATAAGAAAAGTTCATAAATTTAATAAAAGTTTTGAAAATAAATTAGGTCCTTTAAATGAGGAATCATCATTAAAAGTAAATGTATCAGAATTAAATTATAAAAATCCATATAATAGTATTTCAATATTAAGAAATAATCATTTTATTTATAATGAAATAAATAAAGATTTTTTATTAAGGCAAAAACAAAAATTTGATGATTCAATAAAAAACTTTGAAGGATATACAATGAAATATAAAGTAAAAATGCCAAAAATAAGAATAGCAATAATTCAACCAAAATTTAATATAGATGTTCCAATAATAGACACATCAAAAGAAAATAAAGAAGAAATAAAAAAAAAAGAAGAAAAAGTCTTACCACCAATTCCAGAAAGTCAAAAATTACGTTTATTCTCATATTACAAATATCCAAATATAAACTTTCCAGAAGGAAGAGAACAATTTTCAATATCAACAAATGGAAATAATATAGTAATTTCAGGAGGTATTTCATCTCAAATGAAACAAATGTATATTTGGAGTTTAAATATATCACAATTAACATGGACTAAATTAAAAACACAAAATAATACAAATTGTCGTTTTGGTCACACTGGTATAATTCACCAGAATAAAATGTATTTATTTGGTGGTAGAACAAAATATATTAATTCATCATTAACAGTAGGATTTGAATTATTTAATTTTAATGATAATACATTTTCTACTCCTATAATACCAAAAAATGGAGTTGAAAATAGGAGAAATCACATTGCTGAATTATTAGGTAATCAAATGTTAATTCATGGAGGAATTACAGAAGAAAAAGAAATATTAAATGATACACATATATTAAATTTTTCTCCTTTAAAATGGACAATGGCATCAATAAATTATTTAACACCTGGACCAAAATTATTTGGTCATTCATCTTGTACTGTAATACCAAATCTTGTATTAACAAATCATAAATTTAATATTTATAAATATCCTGATAGTGAAGCTTTAAAAAATTTAATTAATGATACAAAAGTTAAAGAAAAAGGAATTTATATTTTTGGAGGTAAAAATAAAGAAAATGGAGGAATAAGTAATCAATTATGGATATTAATATTAGGACAAAAACCTTTAGAATGGGTTCAACCTTTAACACAAGGTAAAATTCCTTCTCCAAGATATTTTCATACTATGAATTATTATGAAAAAGGGGGTTTTGTTATTATTCATGGAGGAAGAAATGATGAAATGAGTGAGTCTTTTGCTTTAAATGATACTTTTATATTAAATTTGGAAAATTTTAATTGGATGGAAATTGAGTTATATAATAATGAAATAAGTAATTTTAATATTTTTAGTAGATGTGGTCATCAAAGTGTTATTTATTCTAATAAATTAATTATTATTGGAGGAATGAATAGTAATAATTATATTGGAAGCTCTTTATTTATTGTTAATTTAGATTTTTATTATAATTCTAAAATTAAAAATTATGATCAAATGATGATTGATAAATTAAATAATAATAATGATTTGGAATCTAAAAATCAAATTTCAGATTTGAAAAGTGAGTTGAGAGAAAATAAATTGGCTATTGTTAGTGATTTTAGTCTTCCTCCTATTAAATAAAATATTTTGATTTTTTTTGAGTAGTTTGTGTTATTATTAAGATATTTATTTATTTTTTTATAATTTGGGTTTTTAATATGATTAAAAAAAGAAAATAAAATAATTTTTTTTTCTTTGTTTTATATACTTTTTTAATTTGATTCATTTCAAATAAAATAAAAATTAATAATTATTTTTTTTAAATTTCGTTAATTTTTTTTAAATAATTATTCATTTTCAATGTCATATTCTCCTATTAAAGGAGTTTTTAATGGTAATAAGAAATTTTCTTCAATAGACATATAATTAATTTTAAAATTCAAAAACAAACAAAATAATTCATTAATAACTAAACTAACTTGAATAATAAAGAAAAATGTATTATTCAAAACATAATATTGAGTAATATAATCCATTAAATATTGGACAAATATAATATTAAAAAGACTTCCTATACAAGCAGAAATAATAAATTGATTAACTAAAGTATCATTTAATTGTTTATTTCCTAATGTTTTAATTTGATATATTCCTTCAATTACAGATAAGAAATCTAAACAAATTGTTATTAATGATAATAAAGAAAAAAAAGTAAAAAAACCAATATTAATTGAATTAAAAATAAAATTTCCTAAATTTAAAAAAGAAAAAAATAGAAATGAATAATATGAATATTCCCAAATTATATCTAAAGTACTTTTATTTCCATTTTTATTAATATAATTTTTTTCTATAGAATTCATACTTGAATTTCTCTTAGCATCAGAAATTGAAAAATCATTTTCTACAAAATCAATTGCAACTTCTTCATTATAATTAGGATAATCATTATTATTATTTTGAGAAGTATTATCAAATGGATTATCATAATTTTTTAAATTATTATCTAAATCATTAAATTGATATGAAAAATAATCATCATCTCTTGTTCTTGTTCTTTGATCATTATTAGTAAATTCTGATTTATCATTATGTGAACTTTCATCATAATTTCCTTTATGACTATTATCTCTTTTATAATTTTTATTATTAAATTTTGATTGTAATTGATTCATTAAAAATTTATTATTGAAATTATCTTTTTCTTTTTCCTTTTCTTTTTCATTATTGTTTAAATTAGAATTAAAAGTAATTTTTTCATCTTGAGATTTATTTATTGAACTATCACTTTTATCATATCTTATATTTTGATGATATTTATTATTTTCTGGCATTTTAAAAATTATTTTTGGGTCACTATTGAAATTTAATGGATTTACATTAAATGTAAGTTTATCATTAAATTCTTCATTTGGATTTTGAAAAATATTTTTTTTATTAGATATTATTAATTTATCTTCTTCAGTTTTTAAAATATCATTATCATATTCATAATGATTATAATTTAAATGAGGAAAATTAATTTGGTTTTTATTATTTTTTAATTTATCTTTTATATTATTATTTTTTTTTATACCCCATTTTTTTCCTACAATTGTTTGTTTTTCAGGAATTTTTATATCATCCAAAATTTTATTTTTTGTTTTTCTATATGTATTAACTTTTCTATCATCAATTTGAATATTAATATCATCACATGAAAACATATCTTGAATTGGCATTTTTTCTTTTCTTTTATTTTCAATGTTATTTTGTTTTGATTTTGATAAAATATTAATATTATTATTCATATCATTTTCAATTAAATTCTTATTTTTCAAATCTTCTTTTTTTTTAATATTAATTCCATTTTTATCAACAAAGACATTGTAAACAAAAGTTAATGATTCTTCAGGAATTAAATTTCCTTGTTTACATATATTAATAAATGAATATAATGGAAAATTAATTTTAATATTTTTAATAAAAATATGAATATTATTATGTAAAGATAATGCTTTCGAAAATTTTTCAAATCCTTTTTTATCTGTTAAAAAAGTTGATTCTTTTCTTATTTCATTAGGTTTTTTCATTTTTTATTTTTATTTTTTAATTATATAACATTTGTCTATTAAAAAAATTTAAATATAAATAAAATATTATTTAAATTAAAAAATTATTTTTTTTGATTTATTTCTGTCGTTTCTAAAGTCTCATTTGAAGGGATTTTTATTTCATGAAATTTATTAATATTTTTTTCTAAGTTTTTCGTTTTTAATTTATTTATAACACTTTTTGTAAAATCAATACAATATTTTCTTTTTATAAAAAGAATTATTATACAAAATATAATTATTGCTATAAATAATAATATTAAGAAATACTTTATTTCTTTATTATTTCTAATTATTTCATTGTTTTTTGTAATATTTTCACTTTTTTCTTCAACATTTTCAAAAGTATTTTCAACAAAATTAAAATTATAAATAGTAATTTTAGGTGAATCAAACAACCATTCAAATTCAACAATTTTATTATCTAAAAATATTCCAGAATAAAAAGGATTATTTTTAGTTATATTAAATAAAATTATTTTATTTAAATCATTTTTAATTTCCATAAATTCATCTTTATTACAAATAAATTCAAATTCAAAAGTATTATTTTTCAAAGCATTAATATCATCATTAATATAAAAAACAAGAGAAGATGAATTATAAGAACATTGTTTTTTATTTTTTAAATTAACAAAACAAAAAGATTCAATTTGTTTTATTTTATCATTACAATTAATTTTCATTTCAATATAATTTTTTTTATCATAATCCCCAAAACCTCTATTTTCAAAATTAATAAAAAACTTTAATAAAATGTGTTCATCACTCTTACAAAAATATTTCTTTCTCAAATTTCCTTTAATCAAATTACAAAAAATAAAATAAGCATCAACTAAAAAACCTTTTATAAAAAAATTACTTTTTTGAATAGAATATAAAGAACTTTGTAAATTTTTTTGATAAATATCAACAGTAATATTATAATTAGGATAAAATTTATCACTATTATAATTTCCATTTCCCAATTCAGGACTAAAAGACAATTTATTCATTTTTCCAAAAAACCAATCAGTCGCATCACCATTTGTTTTATATTTAATAGTCTTATCTCCATTTCCAAAAGAATAATTTTGAGGATAATTTGCTTCTTTATCAAATTCATTATAAATTTTATTAAATTCAAAATAATTATTTTCTAATTCTTTAATATTATCATTATGATCTAAATAATTAAAAGGAATTATTACTAAATTACCCCAAGTATGATAATTAATAACAATTTTAATTTCATTATTATGTTTCTCTATGAAATTTTTTATATTTCGAGTTTCTGGTTCAGAAAAAGGTTCTTTTCCTCTAAAATCTTCTTCACAAGGTTTTGAAGAAGAACCAATATCATCAAGACCAAAAAAATAATCATAATTTCTATTTAAATCAATTCCAAATGAATCTTTTTTACATTTTTCACTTTTATAAGGATTTCTATTTTTTCTTACCAAACAATTATTAAGATTTTTAGTTTTTTCATATTGTTCTGAATTATAAATGTAACCATCAATATTAATAATAGGAATAAAATATATATTTATATTATTAAGAAGATAATTTCTAAATGAAGATGGTAAAGAAATTAAATGAAGAATTATATATAAATTCATCATCATTGCAACTGGTTCTCTTGAGTGATGCATTCCTGTAAATAAAATTCCGGATTTTTTTTTTTCTGAATTTGATTTAAATGATATTAATGGCATTGAATTATTTAAATATGTTTCTCCTATTGATGATACTTTTATTATTTCTGGAAATTCTTCTTCAATTTCTTTTGTAAAGTTTATATATTGTTTATAAGATAAATATGCTTTGTTCATTTCTGGGTTTGATAAATATTTTTTTATTAATTTATTAAATGTTTCTATTTGAGTTTCATTTTCAATTGTATTTGTAATTATTATTAGAAATAATATGAATTTTTGAAAAATCATTTTTTTTTTAAAAGGGAATTTTAATTAAATAATTTATTAAATTATATTTTTTTTTTTTGATTTTTTTATATTAAAAAAAAATGATAAATGTTTCATTAAATTTAAGAATTATCATTTTATTATTTAATTTATATTATATTTCATGTGATTCAACAATAGATACCACTGAAACTGATTTAAAGGATTTAGCAGGAAAAGGTTTTTTTGGTTCAAAAGGTAATAAAGGTTATGTATTTATAAAAACAAATTTTGGAGCAGGTGAAAAAATAATAGCATATGCAGATATAAATAATGATAAATATACTGATATTATAACATATAAACAAGATAATCAAAAATTTCAATTTAATTCATATATATATGATCACAATAAATACAATTTTAATAAAACACAAAATTTATTTACTTTAGAAACTAATCTCAATAATCCTGTTATCAAAAATGTTATTGTTAATTCATTTATTAAATCTTCTTCAAAAGCAGATTTTCTAATTAGTATCTCTAATGAAATGAAAGAATATCAAACATATCTTTTTTATAAAAAAGAAGAAAATGATGAAAATTATATAAAAAAATCTTTACCAATAAAATCAAATATTGTTGTTGCAGATATTAATAGTGATAGAAATATGGAAATTATTTATTTTTCTGATGGTCAAAGAAAAATATATTATTTTCAAGATTCTTATGAACAAGAAGGAATTATTAAAGGATTTGGAGAAATTTTATCTACTATAGATAAAGAAGGAGCAAGTAATAATATATTTTTAAGTGAAAAAATTTCTGATGTATACGGTAGTGCATTTGTTGATTTAAATGGAGACTGTATTGCAGATTTAATTTTAACTCATGAAGAAAGTGATAAATTATATTTAGAAATATATTATCGAAATAATCAAAATTTATATAATTTAAAACATTATAATTTTCCAAAAGGACAATATGGTGCATTTGTAATAGGAGATTTTAATAGAGATTCTCAACTTGATATTTTATTTCCTCATTTAAATGAATCAAAAGTTACTATATTTTATAATAAATATGTAAGTAATCATGAATGGGATAAAAATTATTGTGAAAATAGAAATACTAATTTTAATAATAATAATACATTTGATTTTGAAAAAAAAGATCAAAAATCATATAAAACAATAGAATTAATTCCAAATAAAAATAATACTAATAATTATACATTTTATGGAAATGATACTTTAATAAGAATAGGTGATTTTGGTTCAACTGGTATTCCTGGATTATTAGCAATATTTGAAACAAAAATTAATTCAAATATAAAAAGAAGTTTAAAATTATTTGATTTAGATAAAGACACATTATCAGAAATAAATTTACAAATAGATGATTATTTGGAAAAAGAAAAGCAAGAATTACAATATGCAACATTTTTCGATTTTGCAGAAGATGGTAGATTAGACTTAATAATACAATGTAAAGATAAAATAATATCAATTTGGAATAATAATTCTCCAGATAAATTTTTTATAAAAAACAAAATAATATTACAAAAAAAAAAATATTCAACTTTAGAATTTGGGGCATCATTTAGATATGTAGTAACTGATAATGATGGAAAAAGATCAGATAATATTGTAGTTCAAATGGCACAAACAAGTGGAATGATAATTCCTTTACCTTTTGCTTATCAAGGTATTGGAAGATCTAATAATTATATTGAACATTTATATGCTATTTCTAATACTTTTGATAAAGTTGATAAATATAATATTTCTTATAATAATGATTCTTTTACTCCTATTATTCCTAATACTCAGTTAATTATTACTAAAGGTTATGATAAATCTAAAGTTAATTGGGAAATTGAATTAGTTGTTACTCCAACTGAAAATTTAATGATTTTACTCCTTGTTATTATTATTATTTTATTTATTATTTTGTTTGTTATTGGATTTTTACATTATAAAGAAAAAAATGAAGATAAAGAACAAGATTCTGATAATTTTAGAGCTTGGTTTGCTTAAAAATAATAAATAGATACAATTATATAATTGATTAGAACAAAATATTAACATATTTAAATTTTTAATTTTTTAATTTATTATTAATAAATTAAATTTAAAAATGAATGATGATGATGAAGATAAATTTCAAATTAAAGAATCAAGGAAAGAAATAATAATAAGAAAATTAAAAAATTCAATATTTCAAACATATTATAGATTAATTCCTTCAGCATTAACATCAACTTTTTTTTATTCTTTATTAATAACTTTAGAATTTTTTCAAATGACAGGTTTAACTTTATTTGATATAAGAAGTTTAGATGAAATAAGTAAAATTAAATTAGAAACACACAAATTTCATTCATTATATTATCCAATTAAACTTTTTAAAATTTCTTGTATTATATTTAAAGAACATTCATTTCTTTTTTCATTAGTTTTATTATATGGTTCTTTTATTTTTATAATTTTACATATTGTAATTTATATTTTTTATTATTTTAATATTATAGAAATTAGAAATCAAATTACAATTTATATATATATATTTTTTAAATTAATGTTTTATTTTGATTTATTTATTTGTTCATTTTTAACTATTCCATTATATACAACATATTTTTCTTTTTATGAATGTGATTCAGAAAAAATTAAAATGTTAAATTTTTCTGATATAAAATGTCATGATTGGTTTCATTATTTTAATATTGTAATTTCATCAATTAATTGTTTTCTATTAACAATAATAGGATTATTATCAGCATATTTTTTAAATGAAAATCATTTAATTCCAAAAGTACCATGGAATAATAGTTTTTCATTAATATATTCTATAATTTTTATAGAAAAAATAATATTATCATTGTGTTATATAATAAAATTTAAATATAGTTTTAGCATTAAAAGTATTTTAATATCAATTTTAATGATAATTCATACTTTATTAAGAATAAAAAAGAATTTTTTTAGAGTTAAAATAATAGGATTTATAAAATCTTGTTATGAATTTACAATATTATTTTATAGTTTTTTAGGAATAATAAACCATTTTTACAAATCATTAAATTTTAAACTTTCATCATTTTTTTTACAAATATTTACAGGAATATGTTTTGGTATAATGTTAATATTTGTAGTAGAGAAATTAAATCAAAAAGCACTTTTTATAAATTCAAAAATAAGTTTAACTGAATATTTATGTACAAGCCAATTATTATATTTACTTCAATTAGCAAAAGAAGGAGCACAAGAAAGTATAAAAAATAGTATTTTTTTACCATTATTACAACAACATAGAATAAAATGTTTTGATTTAACATGTCGTTGTGGTTCATATTTTAAATTTATAAAAGAAAACTTTAATGATATTTTAGAAGATTCTTCATATAAAGAAATTAAATTTGCTTTAAAAAGAAAACTTTCAATAAGAAGAGGAGAGGCATTAAGAAGAAATACAGTAAAGAAAGTTTCAATAAATAATCAAAAAAAAGTAATTTATGATTGGGACATTCCACAAAAATCAGAAGATGATTTAGTTTATTTATTAGATTTTAAAACTGAAGATGAGAAAATAAATAAAACTATTTTAATATATGAAATAATAAGAATTATTGGTGAAAATATGTTAAAAACATTTCCAAATTGTCAAAGAATAAGAATTTATTTTTCTTATTTAATGGTTTTTTATCTTGGTAATAAATATAGAGCTTTATATGAATTAATGAAAATACCAAAACAAAAACAAGGAATAAAAATTCAATATGAGATATTTTTATGTAAAAAAGAAATTGAAAATCAAATGCAACAAGAATTAAAAAATCCACTTTATGAAAAATATTGTTTTGATTCTAGTCAAGCAATTTCAATGGAATCTATTTTAGATTTTATTAAATTAACAAATAAAATGTTTGATTTAGTTAATAGTACTTCTAAATTATTAATTAAATTTTGGCAAGAAATTTTAGGTTTTGATTCTGATTTAAATGATAGTGATAGTGAGAATAATTTTTCTCCTTTAGAACAAGAAAATAAAACAGATAAAAAAAATAAAAGAGCAGTTTATAAATATGCAGTAATGATTTCAAATGGTTTTAGAAAAATGAATAAAATTTATTATAAATTAAGAAAAATTGATAGTTTTAAAAGTAAAATTGTATTTCAATTATATTTTGAATTTTTAGAAAAAGTTATTTTTAATGGAGAACAATCAAGAGAAATTAAACAATTTATTAATTTAAATAAATTCTTTCAAAAAGATTTTAAATCAGAAAATGAATTTTTAATATTTCATAAAGATAAAATTAATATGGATGATGTTGGTTCTTGTGTAATTTCTGCTGATTTAATGTCATTGGGAAAAATATTAAATTGTAATTTACAATTTGGAAATATATTCAAATATGAAAAAGATGATTTGAGAATGGAAAGTATAAATAAATTAATTCCATCATATATTGCAGATTTTCATAATGATTTCTTATTAAAATATTTACAAAAAAGTAAAAGTCATATAATAGGAAAAAATAAATTAATATTTGGATTAAGAAGTGATGGTTTAACAATACCAATAATAATTTTTGTAAAATCAGTTCCAAATTTAGAAAAATCAATTCGTTTTATAGGATTAGTAAAAAAATTAAGTAAAAAACATATTTTATGGAAACCACCATTAAATTTATATGAAGAAAGTAAAAATCATGATAATATAACATTATCAATGAGTAATACTAAAATAGTTTCTTTTATTTTAACTACAATATCAGGACAAGTTTATGGAATTACTAAAAATGCTTTAAAATTATTTGGTATTCCTTTAAATATTTTATTACCTCCTTCTTATAATAATCAAATTAAAATGAATTTATCTATTAATAATAATAATAATAATAATGAGAATAAAGATAAAATTCAAAGAGAAAATGAAATATTAGAAATTACTCATATTTTTAAAGATTTAAATTTTACTAATTATTCTCAATTAGTTTCTTTAAAAAGTGAAGTTGGAATTGAAATGACTATTGAAACTGCTTGTTTAAAAAATTATTTTCATGATTTTAAAGAAAGTTTAGAAACTAGTCATTCAAATTTATTAAAATGTTTAAATAATTTTGATCCTAATTTATCTTTTGGTAAACATCAAGTTAGATTAAGTGTTATTGAATTTAAATTTAATGATGGATTAAATGGAAGTTATTTATTTAAAGTTATTTTATTAAGAAATAATGATGCGTTTCATAATATTATTAAAAAGAATTATTTACAAGGAAAAAAAGAAATTTTTCATAATTTAATTTTTGGTTCTCTTAAAAAAGACGCTTCAAAAACTGGAAAAAATCTTAATTCTGAAAAAAATTCTTTAATTCATGTTTCTTCATTTAAAAAATCAGAAAATGAAGAAGAAAAAAATAATGAAATTGAAAAAAAAAATTCTCAAAAGTTTTTAAAAAAATTAACTATACCAAAACAAATTAATTATTTTTTTTTAATATTTTTCTTTTCTTTATTTTGTTTATTTCTTGTTGCTTTATTTGAATTTTTATGTAGTCAATGGTATTCAAAAAATATTTTTAATTATACTGAAATGTTTAATTTATCAAATTTTAGAAATTTACATCTTATACAAATTATATTATATATAGAAACTTTATTTTTCCTTGATAATGATATTTTTTCTGAAGATGATTTTAATAGAACTCAAATTGTTTTAAAATTAAATTTAGAAATAAATGAAACTTTAGATTTATTAAATACACTTCATTCATATATTGATACAATTGACCAAGATATAAATAATATTTTTAATTTGTTGACTATTAAAAGTTATAATTTAAAGAAAAATTTGACTATTGAAACCTCAACTAATATTTTATCTAATTTAATAAATCAAATATTAGTTTCTATTAATACATTATTAGAAAATAATAATAAAATTTCTTTGACTCAAAAAACTTCTATTTTTTTTGGATATGACCTAAATGTTACAATTGATAGTAATAATAAAGATATGTTTTATATTATATATAATTATTGTTATAGTGCAAGAAATTTATTAGATAAATCAATTTCAATTATGATAAATAGATATTCTAATATTGATTATTTTGAAAATTCTTTTAGAAAATATATTGTTTTTATTCCTTATATAATTATTTTATTAACAATAATTCTTGATATTTTAGTATTAAAAAAATTAGCAGATTATAAAATTAGTATTTTAAAAATTTTTTATTTAGTAAATAAAAAATATGGTGAATTAATTATTCATAGATGTCAAATTTTTGTTGAATATACAAAAAATTTTACTAAATACACAAAAATGAATATTTATAAAGTATTTCAAATTTTATCAAATAAAAATGAAAATAAAGAAGAAAATGAATCAATAACTTCAAATAGATTAGAAAGTAATGTAGACGATGATACTAAAAGTTTAAATTCTAGGAATATGTTATTAAAATCTGTAAAGAGATTAAAAACTAATAATGAAGAAAATAAAAATGTATTAACAAAAAAAGAATTACAAGAGAAAGAAAAACAAGAAAAAGAAGAAAAATTAAAAAATGAAAAAGAAGAAAAAATAATGAAAGAAAAGTTAAAAAAAGAATTATCAGATTCTAAAAAAAATGCAAATAGAAAAATGTTAATTGTATTAATAGCAATAATAATTCTTTTATTATTCCATTTAATTTATTTTAGTATTGTAATAATATTAAATTCAAAATTTGATAATCAAATAAAAAATACAATAGATATGATATATGATTTATCAAATAGAGGATGGATGTTTTTTAATTTTTTATATTTTTATAGAGGAATGGTAATTTCAAATATTGATGAACAAGTATTATCAGATTATAGAAATATTTCAAATTTACAAAGTGAACTTATAACACCAAAAGATTTATTTTATTTATATATGACAAGTACTTATTCTATAGAAACAAATATTGTTTTATTAACTAATAAATTTAATAATGGTTATAGAAATGCAATATTAGATAAAACTATTGAAATTGAAAATCTATTAAATTCAGATAAATATTGTGAAACTTTAAAAAATTTTAATCAAGAGTATTATGAAAATTTTCTTTATGATTGTGATAATTTTTATACTATTTATAATGGATTAAAAGATAATATTCATATTATTGCAGGGTATATTCAAGCAAATATTCCTGATTATAAAAATAAAAATATTGATGAGATTATTAAAATTATTCAATTAAATAGTACTTTTATTAATTATGCAGAATTATATATTTCTCAAGGAATATTATATGAAATGATAGAATTACAAAATAGTTTAGAAAAATTTGTTGATAAATATAAAAATAATATAACAATTAGACTAACTATAATTGTTAGTGTTATTGTAATTGAATTTATTTTTTATATTTTAATATGGAAATATTTGAAAAAAAGTCTTTCTAAAGATAAAGAAATATTAAATATTATTCCAAATGAAGCAATAATTGATTCTCAAAAATTAAAAAATGCTTTAAATGATTTAAACAATTTTAAATAATATTATTATCTAATAAAATTTATAATATAATTAAAATAATATTCAATAATATTATTTTATATATTCATTTTCTATTTTTATATGTGTATTAGTTGAAAATTCTGTAATTATAATATTTGAATTGTTTCCTTTTTTCTCAATATTAATATCATTCCAATCAAATAAAATTCTCTCTAATTCATTTTCTTCATTTTCATTGTTATCATTATTCATTTCATTTATTAATTTAATTATATTTGTTTTATTTTCCATATCTTTATAAAAATCATTATTATCTTTTTCATAAATATATTTATCATTTGAAAAATCAAAAACAGTAAATTTATTTAGATTATCTAATTTATGGAAATAAGTATATTTATTATTTTCATTAAATAATTCATTATTATTAAAATTGCAAAAATTTAAAATTTTATTTTTTACATTTTTTTCAAGTGGAAAAGAACATATATTTAAATAATTATAATTTAATTCAGGTAAAGGTTTTTTTTTATTTTTAATTTCAATTAATTCAATATTATCTTTTTTATTATTATTATTATTTCCAATATTAATTCCTTTTTGTATAGTTTCATCATAAACAATAACTGCATTAGTTTCATTTTTTGAATTATAAATACTCCAAATATTACCATCTTTTTTATAATCATCATAATTTGTACTAGGAAAATAGGTAATTTTTGAACCCAAATCTAATTCTAATAAATTATGATTTACAAAAAGTAATTGATCAATGTATTGAGTTGGATGCATTTTTTTATATTTAATATATTTATCAATTCTAAATAAATAATCAAAAGTATTTGAAACTGAATTTGTTGCAAAATCATAAATATCTTCAACTTGATTATTAGTTAAAATTGGTAATTTTTTAATATATTTCTTAATATCTAATTTTTCAATAATATCTAAATTAAATTCTTTACCTAATTCAAATAATTCTTTTTTAGTAGTAATAGTATGAATTTTATTAATTTTATCATCAATATCACAAAGTAAATTATGACTAATATAAAAATCAATAGCATTTTTATTCCAATTAATATCAATATCATCAATTATTCTTTTTCTATGTAAACTTATATCATTTATCATATCCAAAATTTCAATTTGATTTTTATATTTATTTCTATTAATTTTATACTTTCCCAAAAATACATTATAAGCATTTTGTTTATTTTGATCATTATAAGTATTATTAAAATATCTTTTAGTAGTATTAACAAATTCATAAACTTTTCCAACAAATTTATTAATTTTCGATTGTTTTTCATCTTCAATATTTTGTTTATGTGCCAAAGAACCACCATATTGATTAGAAAGTTCATTTCCCATTTTTTTATATAATTGAGTTAAAATACCATAAATATTATCATATTCATTTTCAGGTTCAACACACTTAATTTTACAATATCTTAATTGAATAATCATAACAGCAGTTCCAATTATTTGTTGATAAACATTTGTTCTATCTAAACAATCAACACAATTTGATCTAATTACTCCATTTTGTAAAGATAACATATAAGTATTTACATTATATGGTATAAAACAAAATAAATTTGTTTTACGAATAAATTTACATGATTCATCACAATATTTTTTATAAAATTTAGGATCTTTTCTTAATATTTTTAAATCATAATGATTATATATAATTTTTTCATCATCATTTAAATTTTCATTTATATAATTTAATGCATTTTCATACCATTCATTTAATAAAGTTTCTTGTCTTTTTTTTTTTTCATTTTTTTTAGTTAACTTACAAACTAAACAAGGTTTCCCATATCTT
>JAEEGK010005913.1_pt1 | contig 29563 bp, 28 predicted proteins | sample 8958771 | NCBI WGS metagenome assembly JAEEGK01 (sample SAMN16246547, study PRJNA631951) | gut metagenome | biome: gut microbiome; feature: rumen; material: SC-attached | host: Bos | place: Iran: Karaj | collected 2018-10 | reverse complement strand
TTTATTCTAGCTATAGTAGATATATACCACAATGCATATCCTATAGCGAACATAATATATGCACCGGCCAAAACCAGATTAAATATATCAAAAATAATTGAATTTCTTATGGCAGCTTTGGAATTAAGTTTTTTTATTTCTATATTTTTTTCAACCATCTCTTATTCTCCGTATCTAAGTTTTGAAAATTATACGATTAAACTAAATACATTTATGGGATGATATATAATGCATGCACATTTGAATGTTAACAAATGTATTATGCAATTCTATGGAATCCATCTTCAATATCGTTAAAAAACCATAGATAATAAAGAATATAAGAACCAGTACAAATATGACTTTTAGCGCAATATCCAAAATCGAAAGTATCAAAAGCAGTAAATCCATATAATCCCCTTGTTCATAATTATTCAAAATTTGTTAACAAATATAATACAATTTAGCCAAATGATATTAATATATGAATTTTATTATAAATATTGTAAACAACAAGAACGCATTTTAAAACTTTTTCATTTACCTCTAATAAAACTCCTTTTTAACAAACTCATACATTAACGTGTATGAGTTTTTTATTGTTTACATTTATAATAATACAATAAAAGCCAGGCACATAATGAAGTGTCTGGCTTTATATTTAAATAATTACTTAACAACGATGTTAACAATCTTAGCAGGTACGTAGATTTCTTTAACTACTGTCTTACCCTCGATAGCCTTAGCAACACCATCAACAGCCTTAGCCTTAGCAAGCGCAGTGTCCTTATCTTCTGTCTTAAGAAGTTCTACAACACCCTTAACCTTACCGTTAACCTGAACACCGATCTCGATAGTATCCTCATTAAGAGCAGCTTCATCGAATGTGGGCCACTTCTCATAAGCTATAGTATCGTTATGTCCAAGAATGCTCCAGATTTCTTCTCCTACATGAGGACAGATACATGAAAGCATCTTGATGAATCCCTCTGCATATTCCTTAGGACAAGTTCCCTTAACAGCCTCATTCATGAAGATCATCATCTGAGCGATAGCTGTATTGAACCCGAGCGTCTCAAAGTCAGATGTGACTTTCTTAACTGTCTGGTGATATACCTTAGTTAATCTGTCATCTGTAGCATCCGTGATATTCTCAGGATTAGTAAAGTAATTCCATACCTTATTGATGTATTTTCTAGCACCTTCAACACCCGATGAACTCCAAGGCTTGCTTACCTCAAGAGGTCCCATAAACATCTCATAAAGTCTAAGAGTATCAGCGCCATAATCTCTAACAATATCAGAAGGGTTAACAACGAATTCAGGGAATCTCTTACCCATCTTGATACCATTCTCACCAAGAATCATACCCTGGTGTACGAGCTTTTTGAAGGGCTCCTTAACAGGTGAGATGCCTTCGTTATATAAGAATCTGTTCCAAATTCTGGAATACATAAGATGTCCTACCGCATGCTCAGGACCACCGATATAGAGATCTACAGGAAGCCAATGCTTAAGTAACTCAGGATCTGCAATAGCATTATCATTGTTAGGATCAATATATCTCATGTAATACCATGATGATCCGGCAGAACCGGGCATGGTAGATGTCTCTCTCTTACCAGTTACTCCATCCTTCTTATATACTTTCCATTCAGTAGCATTCTCAAGAGGAGCCTGACCATTCTTACCCTTGTAGTCTTCAAGTTCAGGAAGAACTAAAGGAAGCTCTGAATCATCAAGTACATGGATATTACCTGCTTCGTCATACCATACGGGAACCGGCTCGCCCCAGTAACGCTGACGTGCGAATATCCACTCACGGAAGTGATAATTAACTGTTCTCTTGGCAACTCCCATCTTCTCAAGTTTCTGAGTGATGGCTTCTTTTGCATCCTCAACAACCATTCCTGTGAATTCTTCGGAATTGATAAGTTTGCATCCTTTGCCAAGATAATCATATTTTTCAAATGCACACTCACTTACATCTCTTCCATCGATAACCTGAATCATATCGATATTGTGAGCGATAGCATATTCGAAGTCTCTCTGATCATGTGAAGGAACAGCCATAACTGCACCTGTACCATAGTTAGCAAGTACGAAATCACCGATAAACATACGTACTTCCTTACCATTAACAGGATTGATACAAGTTACACCCTTAAGTTCACAACCGGACTTAGTCTTATTAAGCTCAGTTCTGTCCATATCATTCTTCTTAAGAGTCTCATCGATATAAGCCTGTACTTCATCTTTATTCTGGATTCTAGGCATCAAATCCTTAACAATCTGTCCGTCAGGAGCAAGTACCATGAACGTGATACCGTAGATTGTCTCGATACATGTTGTATAGATGGAGAACTCTCCACCACCTACAATCTCAAACTTAACTTCTACACCTTCTGAACGTCCAATCCAGTGGCGCTGCATATCCTTGGTAGACTCGGGCCAATCAATCTCATCGAGGCCTTCAAGTAACTCATCTGCAAAAGCTACCTGATCGATAACCCACTGCTTCATGTTCTTACGAACAACGGGGAATCCTCCACGCTCTGACTTACCATCAATAACCTCATCGTTGGAAAGAACTGTACCAAGTTCCTCACACCAGTTAACAGGCATATCGATAAGCTTAGCGTAGCCCTTTTCATAGAGTTTCTTGAAAATCCACTGTGTCCATTTATAGAAAGAAGGATCACTTGTAGCAATCATCTTGGACCAATCGTAATCAAATCCAAGTTCTTTTAACTGCTTAGAGAAAGTCTTGATGTTTTCCTGTGTGAAACCATTAGGGTTATTACCTGTATTAACAGCATACTGCTCAGCAGGTAAACCGAATGAATCATATCCCATGGGATGCAATACATTGTATCCCTGCATTCTCTTCATACGGGATGATATATCTGTAGCTGTATATCCTTCAGGATGACCTGCATGAAGTCCTACACCTGAAGGGTAAGGGAACATATCAAGTGCATAAAACTTAGGCTTGGAAAAATCCCAAACATCAGTCTTGAATGTCTCATGCTCCTCCCAGTATTTCTGCCATTTTGATTCGATTTCACGATGGTTATAAGTCTTTCCCATAATATCCTCACATGTAATTTCTATGAATATACTAAAAATCTATATATTTACAACTTCTATATTGTAATAATACCTGTAATAAAAGTCAATAAAATAAGGCTCTCTCATTTTCCGAGAGAGCCCTATAATCATTAGTCTAATTAAGCGTCGATATTGCCTTCTGCAACTTTTTCTGCTCTAGCCTTAACTTCAGCATCCTGAATATCTGAAGGAGCCTGCTCGTAACGAACGAATTCATACTCGTAATCGCCACGTCCACCAGTCATGGAACGAAGGTCTGTACAATATCCAAAGAGGCTCATCATAGGAATGTCAGCTTCTACTACTGTCTTTCCATTGCCTGCAGGATTCATGCCAAGAACACGACCACGTCTCTTATTAAGATCACCCATTACATCACCTGTATACTTCTCAGGTACTGTAACCTTCAAAGAAGCGATGGGCTCAAGAAGTATAGGAGAAGCTTCCATGATACCCTTCTTAAATGCCTGGATTGTAGCCATCTTGAATGCCATTTCTGATGAATCTACAGGATGATATGAACCATCGTACAATGTAGCCTTGATACCAACAACGGGATAAGCTGCAAGAGGTCCTCTCTGTACTGATTCCTGAAGTCCTTTTTCTACCGCAGGGAAGTAGTTCTTGGGAACTGCGCCACCAACAACTTCTTCTTCGAATACATAAGGTGTCTCAAGATCGCCAGAGCTCTCGAATCTCATCTTAACGTGTCCGTACTGGCCATGTCCACCGGACTGTTTCTTATACTTGTATTCAACGTCTGATTTCTTCTTAACTGTCTCTCTGAATGCTACCTTAGGCTGTGTAAGATCAATCTTAACCTTGTATTCATTCTCAAGTCTTGACTGAACAAGTTCAAGGTGAAGATCACCCATGCCGTAAAGAAGCATCTGCTTGTTCTCTGCATCATTAACAGCCTTGATTGTCTGATCTTCATGCATAATCTTCTGAAGTGACTGTGCAATCTTATCAACGTCTGCCTTGTTAACTGCATGATATCTCTTGTATGTATAAGGCTTAGGAAGATCTGCCTTACCAAATCTAATAATATGAGCCTTGGTAGATAATGTATTACCGGTTCTTGCCGCAGTAATCTTAGCAAGAGCACCGATATCGCCGGCATGAAGCTCTGCTACTTCGATAGGCTTATTACCCTGAAGGAGATATATCTTACCAATCTTCTCTTCAACCTGCTTCTCATCATTGTATAAGAGGTCGTCAGTCTTAAGAACACCGGACATAACCTTGATAAGTGAATACTTACCGATAAAAGGATCCACGATGGTCTTAAAGATATATGCTGACTTAGTCTTAGAGAAGTCGTAGTTAGCTTCGAATACTTCGTTAGTCTTAAGGTCGATACCAGCAACCTGTCTGGAATCAGGACCGGGAAGATACTTAATAATATCATCCATAAGTGTGTAGATACCTTGGCATAGAATATTGGAGCCCATTGAAATAGGTACGATGCTGCAATCGTTAACTGATACTCTAAGAGCCTGACGAATCTCGTTTTCTGAGAATGTCTCACCACCGAAGTATCTCTCCATCAACTCTTCTGAAGTCTCAGCAACTGCTTCCATAAGAGTCTCTTTGTAATTTGCAAGGTATTCCTTATTAGCTTCAGGAATATCACATTCTTTTGCTTCCTTGCCTTCCCATCTGTAGGCCTGCTCAGATACTACGTTAACATATCCTACGAATTTCTCGTTTTCACGAATAGGAAGATGGAAAGGAGCAATCTTTTTACCGTATAATGCAGTCAAATCTTCAACAACCTGTCTAAATGATGCATTATCGATATCCATATCAGTAACAAAGAACATTCTGGGAAGCTTATACTTTTCACAGAGTTCCCATGCTCTCTCTGTACCAACTTCAACACCTGCCTTACCTGATACAACGATAATAGCTGCATCAGCTGCAGAAGCTGCTTCCTCGGCTTCACCAACAAAATCAAAGAAACCGGGAGTATCTAATATATTAATCTTACAATCGTTCCATTCAATGGGAATAAGCGAGGTTGAAACAGATATCTGTCTTTTGATCTCTTCTTTTCCATAGTCACTTACGGTATTACCGTCAGCGGGCTTACCCATTCTTGAAGTAAGACCTCCAAGATAAGCCATTGCTTCTGCCAATGACGTTTTCCCCGCACCGCCATGGCCTAAAAGACAGACATTACGAATCTTATCAGTAGTGTAAATGTTCATGTTGTAACCTCCAAAGATTTTTTTGAGGTTGAGAATAGAATATACCCCTTTTATCCAGAAACTTTTAAGAATATAAAAAAATCAACCCCACTTATAATATTTTACTAAATTGGGGTTGATTATACAATCTTTTTTATCTCTTTTGTACAAAAAAGCGATTAAATAGTTCTTGAATTGTTAAAAAACACTTTTAATTGTCTTTTGAATATGTCTCTACCATATCGTATACTTCGATACGCTTTGCATCATTCTCAGGCATACCAATGAATAATCCGCCGTAATGAACTCCGTCATCTTTCTTCATAATACGTACGATTTCGATGAAGCAATGGATAACATCCTTGTTCCAAAGTGTAAGATCTGCATCGTAGATTGATCCCTTAGCAAGGAATTCCTTACAGATGAATCCGATACCGGAAGTTGAAACATCAGTAATCTCAACATCTATCTCGTGTTTGTCTTTGCCATCAAGTCTGTTAACAATAATCTTAGCCTGAAGATCAATTCTCTTCGCTTTTCTTCTTTCGTTACCTTCCACCTGTAACCTCCCATGTTAAAACATTTGTACCATAAAAAAATTATGATACACAAAATTGTTTTGCTTCTTCGAAGCTCACACAATTTTGTTCAATAATTCGGAATCCGCTAAAATGCCCGTTTCACTGGCATTTTGCTACTTCCTCATTATTGTTAGATTTCCAAATTCTCGAATTGTTTTGAGCAAGCTCAAACAATTCTCGACTTTTGAAATCTTTATCATAAATATTATAAAAAATTGTAAAAATAGTGTCAACAATATACTTCCAATTACTAAATATTGTGTTATAATTGTCGATATATCTTTTAGAAAATATTTGGAGTAAAAAAATGAAAATCGGAGCTTATGATTTAAGTTCACAATTGAATATATATTCCAAGTTTTCCGCAAAGTCCCTTGCGAACATCGAAAAAGCCTCTGAAAACGAGGTTTCTTTTAATGCGAAGGTAGAGCCTCAGAAGGATACGTTATCTCTTACAGGCGGTGACTTATTCAAGAAGGCTACTTATGAAAAGGCAGATGCTTCAGGAAAGGTTGTTGCTAATACAGCTCAAAAAGTTCTTGATGACTTCTCTCTCGTATCTGCTAAGGAAGATAAAATCCATGAGAGATTCCCTAAGGTTGAAGGACCTATGAATTTCAAAGAGATTATCTCAGACGAAAAAATGGATTCATTCTTAAAAGATTCATTCAAATTATTTAATGCAGAATAATTAGTTCGGTATATATTCGAAAGCATTCTTTATCCAACGTATACCATTTGAATTAATAGCTATAACATCAAAACGGATTGGCAAATACTCGCTAATCCGTTTTTCCATTCTATAATAGTCTGATACTCTGCTTATAGTACGCATTTTCTTATAGTCTACGGCTTCAGAAGCATCTCCTTGTTTATCGGTATCTCGAAATTTCACCTCTACAAATGCAATGAAGTCTTTATCTTTTACTACAATATCGATTTCGCCAAATTTACAACGATAATTGGTATCCAGTATCTTTGCGTAATGATCTTTAAGAAAAGTAATAGCTATTTCTTCGTATTCAGTTCCTTTTCCTCTGGTATTAATAATAAACTCCTATATAATACTCTTCTGCTTAGCTCTTATTTTATCCATAGCATCGACGAATACCAGAACTTCAGCAACAACTTCATATAATTCAGGAGGAATCTCCTGACCTATCTCGAGTCGCGACAAAGTATCCGCAAGTTTTGAATCCTTGTGAACCGGTACTTTATTTTCTTTTGCTTTTTCAATAATCTTATCAGCTACAAGTCCCTGACCGGATGCGATTACTTTCGGTGCTGAATCGTCATTAGGGTCGTATTCGAGGGCTATAGCCTGTCTTATCTTTCTCTTTTCCATATTATGCCCTCACATCAAACCTGTAGAAACCGATACTATCCTTTTTCTCTGTGTTATCGTCATCATCAAGAAGAGGACGAGGTGCCTCACTCTTGGTATTAAACGAATTGGTTACATTAAATCCAAGCTTTTCAAGTTTCTCGTTAAGTATATCTATGTGATCTTCGATGAACTTGAGTGTATCTTCATCAGGAAGAGTAAAATCAGTCGATAAGTTCTTGGATGAATTAAGCTTAACATATACCTGAACCATGCCAAGATTCTTCATATCAAGACGAAGTACCGCTGATATATTCTCTTTATTCTCTAAAAGATTCTTCTTATTCGCATATACATATAAATCTCCGGTATTGGAACGATTATTCATAAGTAAAGGCAACTGCACATAAGGAGTTAAGTCATTAAGTGTCTGAAGGAATTGTACATTTTCCTTAAACGCATTGGCAGACTGTGTAAGAGTTTCGCTACCTTTGAAAGCATTTTGCATCGAATCAAGAATCTTGTCTGTATTCTCAAGTACCTTATTGTAATGAGTATTAAGAGATTCTGAATCTTTTATCTGGGAAGGTTCAAGCAACCACTTTTCAGAAAACTTATCCGTAATTGCACCTTTAAAAAGTTCGGACTTAATAAGCTCTCTCTTGCTCTCATCAGGAACATTGGGATCCTTAAGTATAGAATCAAAAGTCTTAAGCAACTCTTCAAGGTCAATCTGCTGGCCTGATGACAACTTATCTATAATCTCATTAGCATATGTATTGCCAGAAGTTGTAAGCGAATTAAGAGCATCAAAATCCTTATTGGTAAGAGTAATCTGCTCGGATAATTCACGTGCTCCGGAATTCTCATTAATTACTTCGCCTTCTTCATCAGAAATGATTCCTGAATCAGTTAGATCTGAGATAATATTCTTAACAGTATCTTTTGTAAGTGTAGCATTATTGCCCGCTTCTTCGTTATCGTTAGCCATACCTTCTGCAAGAGAAGAAGAATTCTCGGAAGCATTCTCACTTGCTAATCCTAATCCTTCGCCCTCTGAAGATAAAGCAATATCTCCAAGAGATACGCTTACTTCACTCTCGCCTTCAAGCGCAGCATCGATAAAACTTGATGCCATCTTAATAGACGCACTAAGATCTGTATCAGCCTTAGCTGATAATTCAAGCGGTATCTGATTGATAAGGGAATTGATTGAATCAGAAATCTTACTTTCAAAATTGGTTACTGCATCAAACTTAGCAATATTGTCACTTGTTAATTCCAATCCTATCTGCTTCATACGAACTATTTCTTCTGTAGCAACTTCAGGATTAGCGACAATTGCTCTATAAGCTTGAGTAACTGTTTCTTTATCTATACCCATGCCCTGTTCCATAAGAGTGGATATAAGTGCAAGAGATGTATTATTAACAGGGATTCCTGCTTGAGTAAGCGCGTTGTTAGCGATATTCTCGCTTGCCAGATTGGTAAATAACGCACGAAGTGATACGGAGTTTTCAGAATCGGTACCGATTTCAAATACTACTGACTGACCAACATTAAGATTGGCATTGGTATCAAGTTCAGCTGTAACTCTCGCATCTGCTCCAAGTGATATGGTAGCTGTATTGCCATTAATATCAACAATCTTACCGGTAAAAGTCTCGCCGCTTGACATATTTCTAAGGGCCTCGAGTCCCGCTTTCTCGGAACTGACACCTTCTTTGCTTAAGCTTGATACGTCAAAGACGTTCCTTATTTTCGATGCGCCGGTAATATTGTCCATTAATTACCTCTTAGATATAGTTATGAATGAATGTCTTTCTATGTATCGGACAAGGACCTATCTCTTTAAGTCCTTGTATATGTGCTGCTGTACCATATCCCTTGTTCTTGGCAAAATCATATCCGGGATATACTTCATCATATTCGCACATCATACGGTCTCTGGTTACCTTGGCTACTATCGATGCAGCACCGATTGAAATACTTTTTGCATCACCCTTGATAATAGGCACCTGCTTAATATCAACTCCCGGAATGGTAACCGCATCGTTAAGCAGTACATCAGGCTTTACTGATAGCTTACCGATAGCCTGTCTCATAGCCTCATAAGTGGCATTAAGTATGTTAATCTCATCAATAACAGTATTATCAACAATACCTATTCCATAAGCTACCGCTTCTTTAGTGATGATATCAAAAAGTTCTTCTCTTCTTTTTTCGGATAATTTTTTGGAATCATTAATATATAGAATATTGCAATCCTTGGGAAGAATTACGCAACATGCTACAACAGGGCCAGCAAAAGGTCCTCTTCCAACTTCATCTATACCTGCAACGTAACCTAAATGCTCGTATTCTTTTTCATATGCCTTTAAAGCCTCGAGTCTCTTAAGTTCGGCTTCAAGCTTTTCGCCTTTTAATTCTCTCATACTACTTTTTCTTATTAACAAGACCCATCTTGTTAAATGGATATATTCTAAACCACGCTCTGCCTATAATCTCAGATCGTTTGACATTACCAACACTTGCGAATCTCGAGTCTACGGAATCGTTACGATTATCTCCGAGAACAAAATACTCATCAGGACCTAGTGTAATCTTTTCATTAGCCCTGCCGGGTCTTTCGATAGTCTCACGACCATAATTCTCTACAAGTACCTGATCATTGATATAGATAACTCCATTATCATCGATAAATACAGTCTCTCCGGGAAGACCTATAACTCGCTTGATATAATATGTTCTCTTACCCATAGCATAAGGGAATACAACTATATCGAATCTCTGAGGATCCTTGAATCTATATGTGATCTTATCGACAATAAGGTTATCCTTATCGTTAAGCGTATTAATCATACTGGTTCCATCCACAACGGTACGCTGACCAACGAATGTAACGATTAATAACGCAAAGATAAGAACAATAAGGAAATATATACTTGTTTTTAATATTTCTTTTAAAGTGTCATTCATATATTAAACCGAAGGAATATCATCTATAGAGAGTCTGCCAATGCGTAATGACCTGAAGTCATCTATGATAAGCGCTGCACCTCTGTCTATATCACATTCTCCGCCTTTCTTTAAAAGATTTCTTTTTACAGTATACTCATTAAGGATGTCTATAGTATTTGCATCCTCATTAATATCATACTTCGAATTGAGCACTCCGGGATACTTATTTTTCAAAATATCTATGAGTTTATAAGATAATTCTGTTATATCAAGTATATCATCATTTACGGAACCGATAAGAGCCAATCTGATACCGATATTCTCATCCTCAAACTTGGGCCATAAAATGCCCGGAGTATCGAGCAAATCAAACTCGCCCTTAACGTTAACCCACTGCTTGCCCTTAGTAACACCGGGCTTATTACCTGTCTTGGCTACACCTTTTTTACATAAGGAATTGATAAAAGTTGATTTGCCGACATTGGGAATACCGCATATCATGCACTTAAGAGTACGCTTAAGAATGCCCCTCTTTTTATCTCTCTCTATCTTTTCCTTACATACTTCCTTGATGACTTTATCAATGTTCTTGATACTGTCTCTGTTACGAGAATCTATAAGCACGCATCTAAGTCCAAGTTCATTGAAATAAGCTTCCCATTTTTCATTATCCTTAGGATCAGCCATATCGGACTTGTTAAGAAGAATAAGACGAAACTTATTCTTAGCAAGATCATCAATATCAGGATTTCTCGTGGATAAGGGTGCTCTCGCATCAAGCAATTCTATAACAACATCAACTAACTTGATGTTTTCTTCCATCATTCTTCTGGCCTTGGTCATATGACCGGGATACCAGTTAATATTCATAGTAAACCACCTTTATTGTCTTCGTATTTGAACTTAAGCCATACTCTGCCAACTATATCGTCTATATCAACAGGACCAATATTTCCGTAACGTGAGTCCTCAGAATCATTGCAATTATCGCCCATTACGAAGAATTCGCCTTTTTCAAGAACAACTTCGTTTTCTGCAAGACCGGAATACTCTATATATCCATACATTTCGCTATCTTTATAGAGATCACCGTTAATATAAAGATGACCGTCCTTAATAAGAACAGTATCTCCGGGTGTAGCAACTACTCTCTTAATATAATAATGTGTTTTGGTATTACCTGCGGGATAAAAAGCAACTATATCGCCGGGACGAGGCTTAAAGACGATATATGAGGACTTATTAATCAGAACTTCTTGTGAATTATAGAGTTCATTCTCCATACCGTCACCAATAACGACGGTTCTGGTTCCGAATACAAGTACAAGTACGAAAGCAATAAAAGAAACCGCAGCCATCCAAAACAGCAAAACAAAAGCCCCTTTGAAATGATGCGGCTTAATGACTTTTTCCTTTTTAACGAATGTAAGCCCTTTTCTTTTCTTCATGTACTTCTTTTTCAAAAAAGAGGCAGGTAAACCTGCCTCTTAAGAATTAATGCATTAGATTTTCTCTTTAACTTTTGCTTTCTTACCAACTCTGTCTCTTAAGTAGAAAAGTTTAGCTCTTCTTATCTTACCCTTACGAACAACTTCAACATCTGCTACGTTGGGAGAATGGATGGGCCATGTCTTCTCAACACCGCAACCGTTGGAAACCTTACGTACGGTAAATGTCTGTCTGTTGGAACCGCCCTGAATCTTAATAACGGTACCTTCGAAAATCTGAATTCTTGTCTTGTTACCCTCCTGAATTCTGTTGTGAACCTTTACAGTATCACCAACTTCGAACTGAGGAACGCTTTCCTTAAGCTGAGCCTTCTCAAGCTCTTTGATAATCTCGCTCATTTATATAACTCCTTTATACTTTCATCGGATGTTCTTAAGTCTTAAAAGTCTCAGAGGACCATCTCTTTACACGCAACTATAATAAATTACCATAGAAATATCAAAAATTCAATACATTTGCCGAAATTATTCAAATTAAATAATTGAATATGCCATATGTAAAATATATGATAAAATACACTCTGTATTAAATCGGCAAAAGAGGTAATCTATGTTCAGACTCTGGATAAAAGAAATCAATGACAATCATCTTGTAAAAGATATTACTATTAGTGATGACCGCGACGACTCCAGAACTCACAAAGTCTTACAATCCCTTGAAAAAGGATGTGCATCCTTCGATATATGTGTACCTATATGGCTTGATAGCAACATATCGGAATTCAAAAAAGTATCGAAGACACGCTTTACAAAGGATTCTTTCATTGAATCAATCGACTTTGATTACCTGGAAATACAGGTACTCGAGGAAGATTGATTATTAATCAATGTTTACGTCAACCTGTAAATCATCCTTTACGGAAGCTGCCTTTACTACAAGTCTTATTGCCTTGGCAATTCTACCCTGCTTACCAATAACCTTACCCATATCGCCCTGAGCAACATGAAGGTTAATCTCGACATTCTTTCCGTCAACTTTTTCTGTTACTACTACCTCTTCAGGATGATCAACGAGGGCCTTCGCAATTGTTTCAACCAATTCCTTCACGAATATGCCTCCTGTGAATCTCCCCAATTATTTTTCGATACCAGCAATCTTGAAAATCTTAGCAACAGTCTCTGTAGGCTGAGCACCATTGTTAAGCCACTTCTTAGCCTTCTCCTCATCAACCTTGAACTCAGAAGGATTCTTGTTAGGATCATATGTACCGATCTCTTCGATGCATCCACCGTTTCTAGCTGTACGAGAATCTGAAACTACGATTCTGTAGATAGGATTTCTCTTATAACCCATTCTGCTTAATCTGATTTTAACTGACATTTTCTTGTCCTCCATATATTAAATAAAATTATTATCAAAAACTTCCGAAAGGAAGATATTTGCATTACTAGAAAGGCATTCCGGGGAATTTACCGAATCCACCCATTCCGCCGAATCCTCTTCTCTTTTTACCACCCATAAGTCCGGGCATCTGCTTCATAAGCTTCTGTGTCTGTTCAAACTGCTTGATGAATCTGTTGACTACTGCTATATCAACGCCTGCGCCCTTGGCAATACGGTGTTTTCTCTGAGGATTTAAAAGCTTGGGATTGCTTCTCTCTTTTTTAGTCATCGAGAGAACGATTGCTTCCATCTGCTTAAGCTGCTTTTCATCAACAGCTCCTTCAAGATCGTCCTTGCTGATACCTAAGTTAGGCATAAGTCCAAGCATTGATGATAAGCCACCCATTTTTTTCATCTGATTCATACTCTCAAGGTAGTCGTTGAAATCAAACTTACCTTTCTTGAGGCGCTCAGACATATCTCTTTCCTTGTCCTTATCAATATCGGTTTCTTCCATAACCTTATCGATAAGTGTGAGCACATCGCCCATTCCAAGGATTCTGTTAGCCATTCTATCGGGATAGAACTGCTCGAGGTCCGATAACTTTTCTCCCATACCTACATAGAGAATAGGGATTCCTGTTACAGCCTTGATTGATAATGCAGCACCCCCTCTTGTATCACCATCCATCTTGGAAAGGATAAGTCCGTCAAGGCCAATCTTATCATTAAACTGAGTTGCTACATTGACCGATTCCTGACCGATCATTGCATCTACAACAAGAAGTGTTTTATGTACTGTAACCGCCTGTTTGATGTTAACCAACTCTTCCATCAATGCATCGTCAATCTGGAGACGACCTGCAGTATCGAAGATTACTACATTGAATCCGCCTGCCTTGGCATGTTCCAAACTTGCCTTGGCAATCTCAACGGGACTAACATTGTCTCCCATTGAAAAGACTTCAACGCCCTGTTTTTCACCGTTAACCTGTAACTGCTTGATAGCAGCGGGTCTATATACGTCAAGAGCTACTAAGAGAGGCTTTTTACCCTTTAAGATAAACTTGCCTGCAAGCTTGGCAGCTGTTGTTGTCTTACCTGCACCCTGAAGACCGCAAAGCATTATAACTGTTGTTGCCTGACCGGGTTCAAACTTAATCTCTACTGTCTCAGAACCAAGAACATTGGTAAGTTCTTCATTAACTATCTTAACTACTGCCTGTCCGGGATTGAGTCCTTCAAGTACTTCGCTGCCGACAGCTCTCTCTTCAACAGTTTTTATAAAATTCTTAACTACTTTAAAATTGACGTCTGCTTCAAGAAGTGCAAGCTTAACTTCTTTCATAGCAGACTTAACATCTTCTTCTGTAAGTCTGCCCTTGGAACGAAGGTTCTTGAATACTTTTGTAAGCTTATCTGTCAGATTTTCAAAAGCCATTACAAATCCTCTGTGAGTTCATTAAGCAACGTCTTTATCTTGTTGCAATCAGTACCTGAACTTTCGATTATACTTACTTCTTCTTTTATCTTACCGATTGTATCCATGTTCTTAAGATAGGTCTCGGCGAAATGAAGCTTGTCCTCATAATCGGTTAATATCTTATCGATTCTCTTAATGGTATCGTGTACTCCCTGCCTCGATATACCAAGCTCCTCGCCAATCTCCGATAAAGAATAATCATTATCTACAACATCGGAATATATACTTCTCTGATGTTCAGTCAGAAGCGGTCCGTATATGTCAAAAAGGAGCGATCTCTCTACGATGTTTTCCATTAATAAATCCTGTTAAATGCAATAAAACATACGCCCAGAAAAAGAGCGCCTTTGATAATATAACAAAAAATAAAAATGGTGTCAAGCATTTTTACTTGACACCTTGAAATTATTTTAATTACTTACTTTCCAATAAATTATTAAAAGAAATATGGATTAAATCTTAGTCTTTGTCAAAGATTGCAGATACAAAGGACTTGGAATCAAACTTCTGAAGATCCTCAATTCCTTCACCTACACCAATATATTTAACGGGAATACCAAGTTCCTGCCAGATGGCTATTGCAATACCGCCCTTTGCAGTACCATCCATCTTGGTAAGGATAATACCTGTTATATCGCATACTTCAGAGAATTCCTTGGCCTGGTTAAGTGCGTTCTGACCTGTTGACGCATCAAGAACGAGGAAGTTTTCACGATGAATGCCATTGTATTCTCTGTCTATAATACGATTCATCTTCTTAAGCTCTTCCATGAGGTTCTTCTTATTGTGAAGTCTACCTGCTGTATCGCAAAGAAGTACATCAACGTCTTTAGCTTTAGCAGAATATAATGCATCATATATTACGCTTGCAGGGTCAGTACCTTCTGTAGAGCTGATCATATGAACATCAACTCTCTTAGCCCAGCTTTCAAGCTGTTCGCTGGCAGCTGCTCTAAAAGTATCTGCTGCAGCAATCATAACCTTCTTACCATCGGTCTTAAAGTTATACGCAAGCTTTCCGATTGTAGTAGTCTTACCTACTCCATTAACACCTATTACGAAAATGATTGACTTCTCATTTAAGAATTCATATCCATCATCTGGAATCTGGAGTCTCTTGCTTAAGAGGTCTATAAGATAAGACCTGCAATCCTCCGGACTCTTAATATGTTCAACCTTAACAAGAGTTTTGATCTCTTCTATGATCTCTCCACTTGTCTTGACTCCGATATCAGCCATAACAAGCACTTCTTCGAGTTCCTCATAAAAGTCATCATCAATCTCGGAAAAGCCATGGAATACGCTGTCCAAACCATCCAAGAGATTGATTCTGGTCTTATTAAGTCCGCTTTTTAATTTTGCAAAGAAACCGCTTTTTTCTTTTTCCATTATTGTTGTTTTCTAGCCTTTTCTTCTTTTTCGAGTTCTTTGTCAACGAGGTCTACGGATACAAGTGCGGATACACCCTTCTCCTGCATGGTAATGCCGTAGAGCGAATCCGCCTTGTTCATGGTACCACGTCTATGTGTAATAACAATGAACTGCGTATTCTTAGTCATCTTAAGAAGATACTTGGCGAATCTGTCTACGTTGCTCTCATCAAGTGCAGCCTCAATCTCATCGAGAAGACAGAAAGGTGAAGGCTTCAAGTTCTGAATTGCAAATAATAGAGCAATCGCTGTTAAAGCTTTTTCACCACCCGACAACTGCATCATATTCTGCAATTTCTTTCCCGGTGGCTGAGCAATGATTCTAATGCCTGCCTCAAGAATATCGTCGTCATCAAGCAATTCAAGTGTACCCTTACCGCCTCCAAAGAGTTCCTTGAATACCTTATCGAATTCGCTTGAAATAAGACCGAACTGTTCAGTGAACTGATTTCTCATAGCCACATCAAGTTCATCTATAATCTTAACTAATTCTTTTTCTGCTTCTTTTAAGTCATTATGCTGAGTTGTAAGGAATGAATGACGCTCAAACACTTCCTTATATTCCTCGATAGCATTGACGTTAACATCGCCGAGTTTTTTAATATCATCCTTGATGGAGCTAATCTGCTTCTTCATGGAAGGAAGATCAGTCATCTCATCATCCTTGAACTGCTTAGCATCCTGAAGTGTGATATCGTACTCCTGCCAGATATATGAAGAGAATGAAGCCAAGTTATCCTGCTGCTTTTCTCTTGCAACCTTAAGTCTTAAAAGTTCCTTATCAAGATTGTTGATAGCTTCGGATATCTTATCTCTCTCATCAAAGTATGACTTTCTCTTAGTTATGAATTCATCCTTTTTCTTGAGATCATCAGCAAGCTTGGTCTCAGTCTCGGACTGTGATGTATGGCTGGCAGTAATAGTAGCCTTAATCTCTTCGAGATTACTCTTCTTTTCTTCTATCTCAGTATTGGTAGCCTTGATAGCTTCAACAATCTCAGCCTTTTCTTCAGCAAATCTGTCAGCCTCTTTTGTAAGTCTGTCGAGGTTAGCCTGCTCGAAATCCTGCTTCTGATAGAGTTTTTCCATAACGAGATTTGCATCATTAACCTTCTGAATCTTGCTAGTCTCATCATTTCTTAATTCATTGAGCTTATTCTGGTGTTCCTCTATCTGCTTCTTCTCATTCTCTTCTTTGGTAAGTGACTCTTTGAAGAGTACTTCTTTTTCTTCTTTCTGCTTTTCAAGAACAACTAATTCATCCTTGATATCAGCTGCTTCTTCTCGAAGAGCATCAAAATCGGAAAGTGATGATCCCATCTTTTCCTTAGCATTCTGCCAATTGATTCTTGCAGAATTCTGACGTATGAAAGCATCCTGCAGCTTATCCTTATTCTTGATAATCTGAAGTCTTACTTCGTTACGCTCATCCTTAATCTTATCTATCTCTTCGTTTAACTTGTCGCACTCTGCTTTAAGAGCCTTAACCTTCTTTTCAAGTTCTTCAATCTCTCTTCTTCTGGATAAAAGATTGGAGTTATTCTTGAAGTGACCACCGCTGATACCACCGCCGGGGATAATCATTTCACCCTCGATAGTAACCATACGGATACCGAAGTCATACTTTCTGGCAATCTTAAGTGCATTGTCTATATTGTCGACAACGAGTATTCTGCCAAGTAAAGTCTTAGCAACGCATCTATACTCATCTTCGCAATTAACTATTTCATCAGCCTTGCCGATAACACCCTTTTCGTTGATTGCTTCTTCCTGTTTGAATTCCTGAGGATTGGTAAGCATTGTAAGAGGTAAGAATGTAGCACGGCCGGCTTTTTCTCTCTTTAAAAGCTCTACTAACTTCTTCGCACAATCTTCATCCTTGGTAACGATATTCTGGATGTTACCGCCAAGAGCAGTCTCAATTGCAGTCTCATACTTAGGATCAACCTTAAGAATATCAGCAACAACACCGAGGATTCTCTTGTCAGTAGACTTCTCATCCATAACTCTCTTGATGGATGAGTTGAATCCGTCATATCTCTCACAGATATTGGATATTGCATCGAGTCTTGATTTCTCTTTATGATATTCAGTCTCAGTCTCTTTTAACTTATCATCACAAGCAGTAAGTCTGTCATGGAATGATGCAGTCTTATTATCGAGTTCTTTTCCTGTCTCATTAAGAGAAGCGATCTCTTCTGTAATCTTATTGAATTCATCTTCGAATTTCTTAATCTCTTCATTATGCTTATCCTCTACTGACTTAGCAGCCAAGAGCTTAGCATTAACTTCAGAAAGTCTTATATTCTTGGATGAGATTGATGTCTCGATACCGGATACATCACCCTTGATAGCAGCTCTTTCATTAAGGAGTTCGATGATGAAGCTGTTACCCTTTTCAACATATGAATTCTCTGTCTCAATAAGGGTTTCAACTTTTTCAAGATCTCCCTTGGCTTCATCAAGGAATGTCTTTTTATCGTTAATCTCAGTATCTATTTCTTTCTTTAAAAGAGATACTTTTTCAATCTCTTCGTTCTTATTCTTAATGGACTCGTCAACAGATGTTAATCTGTTATTAAGGTGTCCGACATGTTCTGTGGCATTGGTTATCTTTTCATTGATAACGTTAATCTCACCTTCGAGTTTTTCCCTCATAAGATCTGTATTGGAGAGCTTGCTTCTGTTCTCCTCAATCTCTTCTTCGAGATGAGCAAGGATATTTTCAACTTCTTCGTAATCACGCTTAAGAGCCTCACCCTTAAGAGTCATCTCTTCGAAGTCTTTTCCTGCTATTTCTTCCTTGACTTTCAAGTCTTCGATCTTTTTATCAATAACTTCTGAATCAAGTAAGAATACATTAATATCGAGTTTTTTAAGTTCTTCCTTTTTCTGAAGGAATATCTTAGCCTTCTGAGACTGCTTCTCAAGAGGTCCAATCTGTCTGTCTAACTCTGATAAGATATCTGTAACACGTAAAAGATTAGCTCTCTCATTTTCAAGTTTCTTAAGAGCTTCTACTTTTCTTCTCTTATACTTAACGATACCTGCAGCTTCATCAAAAAGCTCTCTTCTGTCTTCAGGCTTGGAACTCAAGATTTTGTCAATCTGACCCTGACCGATAATGGAATAACCTTCCTTACCGATACCTGTATCATAGAAAAGCTCATTAACATCTTTTAATCTGCAGGGAGTATTGTTGATAAGATATTCGGATTCACCTGAACGGTATATTCTTCTTGCAACAGTTACTTCATCAAAATCAATTGCAAGAGCATGATCCGAATTATCGAGAGTGATAGCAACGTACGCACTACCTACGGGCTTACGAAGTTGTGTACCCGAAAAAATGACATCCTGCATGGATGCCCCTCTAAGTTGCTTGATACGCTGTTCACCTAGAACCCATCTAACGGCATCTGCTACGTTACTCTTACCTGATCCGTTAGGACCTACGATGCCGGTAATACCATTGTTAAATTGAAATACAATCTTATTAGCAAAAGACTTAAAGCCCTGTACTTCAATACTTTTTAAATACATTTTATTCTAATCTTCCTTTGATATTTTCTTTATACCGTTGTAAGCCGCCATCTGTTCTGCTTCTTTTTTATTATGGCCTTCTCCCTGGCTTACTAACTCATCGTTAATGAAAAGTCCAACAACAAAATGCTTGTCGTGGTCAGGGCCTGTCTCTTCAATAATTTTATATTCAAGATTCATGCCTTCCTTGGATTGAACGATGATCTGAAGTCTGCTCTTGGAATCAACAAAAAGTTGGTTCTCTGATATATCATTAAGCAAAAACTTCTCTATATAATTCTTGGCTTCCATATATCCGAATTCAAGATATACAGCGCCAATAATAGCCTCAAATACATCTGAAAGAAGTGAGTTTCTGTATCTACCGCCACTCGCATCCTCACCCTTACCAAGAAGAATGTACTCTGAAAGATTCATTCTCTTAGCTGTAAAAGCAAGCGAAGGTTCGCATACAAGCGATGCACGAAGTTTTGATAATTCGCCTTCAGGCATATCAGGATGATGTCTATAGAGATAATCACTGGATACTATCTCGAGTACAGCATCTCCTAAAAACTCCAGTCTCTCATAATCTTCCCATTTATTGGTCTTTAACTCATTCACAAAAGAAGAATGGGACAATGCACTTCTTAGATTGGCCGTATCTGAAAACTTGAGCCCTATAAGATTTTGTAATTTTTCCAGATTTTCTTCTATGTTAATCATTTGGCTGCCATAACTTTCTCGATAAGACTTACGGCTTCGCCGACATTGGATATCTGCTCCACGTCTTCTCCATCAAGAGATATCTGAAGAGCATCCTCAACTCCAAGTATAATCTGATATACATCAAGAGAATCAGCGCATAAATCGCCTATAAAAGTTGTCTTCTCGGTTATTTCATTGGGATCTACATTAAGGATCTCGACAATCTTTTCTTTTAAGATATCAAGTACCATTTCTAGTTATTCCTCCTGAACCTCAGTTAATGTAAAGCTGTTACTGAGTATATTTAATATGTCGCTTTCTTTAAACTTAACACACTGAAGTAAAGCGTTCTTAATCTCAACTGCTGTAGAATTGCCATGCCCTTTTACTACGAGGCCCTTAAGTCCAAGCAAAGGCGCTCCGCCGTATTCAGATACGGTAAAGCTCTTAAGTCTCTCCTTAAGCGCAGGCTTAACAAGTGCTCCGCCAATCTTGCCTCTGGTTGATGACATCATGGATTCTTTCATTACAGATAAAAGAGTTGAGCCTAAGCCTTCATATAATTTAAGGATAACATTACCAACGAATGCATCACATACAACTACATCGCAGAAACCGGACGGAATATCTCTTGCTTCAACACTTCCTATAAAATTGATCTCGGAGCAATTCTTTAATAAAGGAAATGTATCTTTTACAAGATTGTTACCCTTCTCCTCTTCGGCACCTATATTAACGATACCTACAGTAGGATTTTCGATGCCAAGCATCTTTTCCATGTAGACGCTACCCATCTTGGCGAACTGAACAAGGTTCGAAGGCTTGGAATCTACATTGGCTCCACAGTCTATTAATAAGGAAAAGCCCTTGCTGGTAGGAATAAGTGGAGCAAGAGGAGGTCTGTCAACGCCTTTGATACGACCTACTATAACCTGTCCGCCTACCAATACCGCTCCGGTTGATCCGCAGCTTACAAAAGCATCCGCTTCTTTATCTCTAACCATTTGCATGCCAAGCACAATGGATGATTTCTTCTTTTTTCTAATAGCAGCCACAGGTGGCTCTGCCATGGATATAATCTCTGACGCTTCGACTATCTCAAGTCTTTCCTTATCATAAGTCATACTCTCAAGCTTGGGCATAATCATATCCTTTACACCCACGAGATATATTTTCAAATTGTCAGATTCATTCAGTGCATCTATCGCACCCTGAATAACCACATCGGGAGCATTATCTCCGCCGTGAGCATCAAGTGCAACCTTAACCATTTCACCCATTTTTAAGCCTCTCGTTATTCACATAAGCACACAAAAATACAACTTTAAATATACTAAAATAAGTAGGAAAAATCAAGTTATTCCTTAAAGATAAACTTTTTGTTGACAAAGTGAAAATCAAACTGTATACTCTTTAACGTACGTATATTGAAGATTTAGGGAATTGGAGGTGTAAAGATATGTCTATTTGTCCTAAGAACAAATCATCCAAAAGCCATAGAGATAAAAGAAGAGCAAACTGGAAGATGGGAGCTATTACTTTAGTTAAGTGTTCTAAGTGTGGCGCTTTAACAGTACCCCACAGAGTTTGTAAGGCTTGCGGTTGCTACAACAAGAAAGAGATCATTAAATTAGACGAGGAATAATTCACTTTCGATTAATAATGATACTACAACCTTTCCGATATTCGGAGAGGTTTTTTATTTGCTCTGCACTGATATAACATATTCAGTATACCTAGATATGATAATCTGAAAAGAAAAAGCCCGCCACTCTATTAGTGACGGGCTTTTGTTTATAAATTTATTGATTAGTTGTTAGCTGCCTGGCAAACTGTGATGGCGATAACACCAACGATATCCTGCCATGAGCATCCTCTTGATAAGTCGTTAACAGGCTTAGCGATACCCTGAAGAATAGGTCCGTAAGCATCAGCCTTAGCAAGTCTCTGTACAATCTTGTATGAGATGTTACCTGCATCAAGGTTAGGGAAGATAAGAACGTTAGCCTTACCTGCAACATCTGAGTTAGGAGCCTTGGACTTAGCTACAGCGGGAACGATAGCTGCGTCAAGCTGGAACTCACCGTCAACAACGAGGTCAGGATACTGTTCCTTAGCAATCTTAGTAGCCTCAACCATCTTGTCTACAAGCGGATGTCTTGCAGAACCAACTGTTGAGTGTGAAAGCATAGCACATACAGCCTTCTCTCCTACCAAGCTCTCGAAGCTCTCTGCTGAAGAAGCTGCGATAGCTGCAAGTTCTTCGGGATTAGGATCCTGGTTAAGTCCGGAATCTGCAAAGATGAATGTTCCGTTTGCACCGTACTCACAGTTAGGAACGTCCATGATGAAGAATGCTGATACAAGCTTGCATCCAGCCTTGGTCTTAAGGATCTGAAGTGAAGGACGAAGTGTATCTGCTGTAGAATGGCAAGCACCTGCAACAAGTCCGTCTGCATCTCCTGCCTTTAAAGCTACGATACCGAATGTAATTGTATCTTTAAGGAGAATCTCTCTAGCTTCCTCGGGAGTCATACCCTTAGCTTTTCTTGTCTCATATAAAAGATTAACGTAAGCATCAAGCTTATCGCATGTAGCGGGATCAATGATAGATGCCTTGGAGATATCTACTCCTGTGCTCTTAACATGCTCATCAATCTCAGCCTGGCTACCGATAAGAACGATATCTGCGATGCCTTCCTTGATTGCTCCCTCAGCGGCAAAATATGTACGATCGTCCATAGTTTCCGGAAGAAGAATCGTCTTTTTCTGCAATTTTGCTTTTTCTTTGATTCTGTCTACGAATGCCATTTTTTTATCTCCTTTTTATATTTATATACATTACTATATACATATTATCTTATTGACATTAGTTATAAAAAATATATCTGCCAACTCGATAATTATACATTCATTTAAGTTCGTCTTCAAGATAGACCTAGTAAATCTTCTACCTCTTCCCGATGTTTATTTTAATTTCCGGAAGACAACTTTGTAATAGCTGCTTCGATTCTCTTAATCGACTCTTCTTTACCAAGTACTTCGAGTATCTCAGTTGCTCCACAAGGTGTCATCTGCTTACCTGAAAGAGCTGTTCTGATAGGCCATAAAACTGTGCCATTCTTAAGTTCTTTCTCAGCTGCAAAGTCTACTAATAACTGATAGAGATCATCGTTATTATACTTATCTGCAGGAAGATTCTTAAGTACAGGAAGGATATCATTTAATACCTTAAGTGAGATTTCCTTGTCTGTCTTCATCTTCTTATGAACATACATCTCTGAATCATACTCAGGTACTGCTTCAAAGAAATCGATATGGTCCTTGATATCGGGGAATATCTCGATACGAGTCTTAACCATCTCTGCTATCTTCTTAAGATCAAGGTCTTTTGTGATAACTTCCTTAATATATGGTAAAGCCTTCTCATAGAAAGCATCAAAATCCATAGCCTTGATGTATTCACCATTCATCCATTTTAACTTGGTATAGTCGAATACCGCAGGGGACTTATTAATATGTCTGTAATCGAATTTTTTGATTAGTTCATCAAGAGACATAATCTCCTGATTGTCATCAGGGCTCCATCCAAGAAGTGCTACGAAGTTAACGATAGCATCCGACAAAAATCCCTGCTCTATTAAATCTTCATATGAAGAATGTCCGCATCTCTTTGATAACTTCTGATGGCTTTCATCAGTAATAAGAGGACAATGAACATATACGGGAACTTCCCAGCCAAATGCTTCATAAAGTCTATTGTACTTGGGTGATGATGAAAGATACTCATTACCTCTTACAACATGAGTAATTCCCATAAGATGGTCATCTACAACATTTGCAAAGTTATATGTAGGGAATCCGTCGGACTTGATAAGTATCATATCATCAAGTTCGGAGTTATCTACTGTAATATCTCCATAAATTTCATCATGGAATGTAGTTGTGCCTGTGTTAGGGTTATTCTGTCTGATAACATAGGGCTTACCAGCTGCAAGATTAGCCTCTACCTCTTCCTTGGATAACGAAAGACAGTGCTTATCATAGACGGTAATCTCCTTATCGCCTTCTTTTCTATTTAAAGTAGCAAGTCTCTCCTTATCGCAGAAACAATAATATGCTTCACCTTTTTCTATAAGCTTCTTGGCATACTCAAGATATATACCGCTCTTTTGTCTGTCAGACTGTACGTAGGGTCCAAAACCCTTGTCTTTATCAGGGCCTTCATCATGTATAAGTCCTGTCTTTTCAAGAGTTCTGTAGATGATATCTACCGCACCCTCTACATATCTCTCCTGGTCAGTATCTTCTATTCTTAATATGAAGTCTCCATCCTCATGCTTTGTTATAAGATAAGCATAAAGTGCTGTACGTAAGTTACCTACATGCATTCTACCTGTGGGTGAAGGAGCAAATCTCGTTCTGATTTTAGTCATTTTTGATTTAGAATCCTAAAATAAGGATTATTCCTTTCGTTAATATAAAAAATCGACATTTATTATACCATAAAATACACAAATAATTTAAAAAATTCGAAAATTATAATATAATTACATGTGTTTCCGTGAAACACACACATGATTTTATTCGTATATAAAACATATTATATAAGGAGAAATCTATGATTAAATCTGACCAGCACATGCACTCCTCTTTTTCAGGAGACAGCCAGGCTAAAATACCGGATATAATTGATTCGGCCATATCAAAAGGCCTTGATATTATATGCCTTACAGACCATTATGATCCTTTGTTCCCCTGCTATCAGGAAGGTGAGGATGCAATATTCGATCTCGATACCAAAAGTTATAACGAAACAGCTATTAAGATAAGGAATGATGAATCCATCCAATCAAGAATAAAAGTAAGAGTAGGAATGGAACTGGGTATTTATCCTAAGATTTACGATATGTGCAAAGATATCGTAAAAGAATATCCTTACGACTTTATCATTCTCTCATCTCATACTGCAGACGGACTCGATCCATATCTTAAGAAATACTGGGATGAATTCGAAAATCCCGTAGATGGTATAACAATGTATTACGAAGAGATCCTCAAAAATGTTAAGAACTTCAAGGATTTCGATGTATACGGCCATCTTGATTACTGCTTAAGATACACTACCACCACAAAAGAAGAAAGAAGCATCAATAATTATAAAGAAATCTTCGAAGAAATCTTCAAGACCTTGGTTGATGACGGCAAAGGAATCGAAATCAATTCCGGAGGCTTAAGAAGAAAAGGCTACAATATGTTCAATCCAAGCGAAGAAATTCTCAAGTTTTATAAGGAATGTGGCGGAGAAATCATCACTTTCGGAAGCGATGCTCATACACCCGAAGATGTAGCATATGGCATAAAGGAAGCCTATGATATTTTGAAGGGAATCGGTTTCGAATATATAGCTGATTTCAAGGAAAGAAAGATTAATTTCACTAAACTCTAATTAATAAATATTATTTATATAACCAAGCAATAAAATAGCCCGGCGTCGCCGGGCTTTATCTTTTTAAATATGCTTTTAAGATTAACTTATGGATTAGCTTCTGGGATGAGTCTTATCATACACATCTCTTAAGTGGTTCTGTGCATTGCTAAGATATATCTGAGTTGTAGATATATCGGAGTGTCCAAGCATCTCCTGAACCGCCTTAAGTTCTGCACCATTCTCAACAAGATGAGCTGCAAATGAATGTCTCAATGTATGAGGTGTAATATCTGCCTCGATACCTGCCATCTTGGTATATGTCTTGATCAATTTCCAAAATCCCTGTCTACTCATCTGAGAGCCTGAGCAGTTAACAAAGAAATAATCGGATTCATTATTTTCAAGCAATACATCTCTGGAATTAAGGATATATTCGGTAAGTGCATTATGTGCCTTTGTACCAAACGGAATAAGTCTCTCTTTTTTAAGATCTCTAATCTTAATGAAATCCATACTGAGATTGATATCCGAATTCTCAAGAGAAATAAGTTCGCTAACTCTGATACCTGTAGCATATAAGAGTTCAAGCATAGCCTTATCCCTGATCTGCTTGGGAGTCTTGCCTGAAGGCTGCTCTAAAAGAAGTGTAACCTCATTCTTGGATAAGATATTGGGAGCCTTCTTTTCAATCTTGGGAGCCTTGAGATCCTTAGCAATATCATCTTCAAGAACATTGGAGTACTGTAAGAATGCAAACAGCGCTTTAATAGAGGCAATACTTCTTGAAATAGAAGCATTGGCGAAATTGTTCTCGAACATTGAATTTATATAATCATTTAAATCGGATATTTTAACTTGATTCCAATCGTTAATTCCATGGTCATTAAGATAAGTGATTAATTTACGCAAATCTCTTTTATATGACATCTCAGTATTTTCGGATGTTTTTTTCTTGTTGTGGATGTATTCTATAAAGAGCAATATTTGCTGTTCCATGGTAACCCTTCCGGAATAACTAAGCTGTTAGATGTCAACACATTATGTTAATCGTTGACTGCATAAGTTATTATACTTAAAAGAGGTCAAAAAAGCAACGAAAAAAAGAGAAAAAAGTAAGAAAAAAAGCCTATTTTAAGCCATTCGTGAAACATCAATCCATATCTTGACGACATTTTTCATCCGATAACAAAATGTAGTTTTTCCTGTTTAACATGTTAATTATGTTAATTAAATAAGACCTTAATTGTGATTATTTCTACTCATTATGTAAAGTGGATATATTGACTGAGTCAGTCATAGAAATAGATAGCCCGACGCGTTGCGCCGGGCATATATTATGTTTAATAAATTATGTAATAAACTTACTTCTCATTCAAGTGGGAAAAGTATTAACATTACATGTCTTCAAGAAGTTTATTAACACTTGCAAGTTTTACACAGATAACGAAGATATCCAATGCCTGTGATAACTCTTCTATCGGAGGGAATGTAGGAGCGATTCTGATATTGGAATCGAATGGATCCTTCTTATAAGGATATGTTGCTCCGGCTCCTGTCATATTAACTCCAGCTTCCTTGCACATACCAACTATTGTCTTAGCGCATCCATCCATACTATTGAATGATACGAAGTATCCTCCGTGAGGATTGCTCCATGAGCCAATGCCTAATCCGCCAAGTTCCTTTTCAAGTTTCTCATGAACCAATTCAAACTTAGGTCTAAGGATTGCAGCATGCTTTTTCATATGAGCCTTAATACCATCGAAGTTCTTGAAGTATCTTACATGTCTAAGCTGATTGAGCTTATCATGTCCAATTGTCTGAATTGTAATTACTGATTTAATGAAATCAAGATTCTTCTTTGATGTACCAAGAGCTGCTATACCACTGCCGGGGAATGTAATCTTGGATGTAGAGCAGAACTTATATACCATATCCTCATTACCATTCTTCTGACACTCAGCAAAAATCTCAAGAAGATCATCCTGATTGTTATCATATAAATGATGCACGTTGTATGCGTTGTCCCAGTAGATTCTAAAGTCCTTAGCAGCTGGCTTAAGCTTGGCGAATCTCTTAACAACTTCATCTGAATAAGTAATACCTGTAGGGTTAGCATACTTAGGTACGCACCAGATGCCCTTAACTGCAGGATCATTATTAACGAATTCTTCAACCATATCCATATCAGGGCCATCAGCCTTCATGGGAATATTGATCATCTCAATACCGAACTGCTCTGTAATGGCAAAATGTCTGTCATAACCGGGCACAGGGCATAAGAACTTAACCTTATCAAGCTTACACCAAGGAGTAGAACCGCATACACCCAAGATCATGGAACGACATACAGTATCGTACATTATATTAAGTGATGAATTACCGAATACGATTACATTATCAGGGGAAATGCTCATCATATCAGCCATGAGCTTTCTTGCTTCCTGAATACCAAGTAATTCACCATAGTTACGACAATCTATACCTGCATCCGACTTGAAGTTGGAATTAGGATTAAGAGTATTGAAGAAATCAGCTTCCATATCAAGCTGCTCTGCTCCGGGAAGACCTCTTGCCATATTAAGCTTAAGCCCCTTGCCCTTAGCATCTTCATACTCTGCATTTAACTTCTTTTGAAGTTCAATTAATTCTTCTTTACTTAATGAGGAATACTCTTTCATAAGATTATGAACTCTATAGAGGCGAGTTCTCTCCTTCTTAGATTACTTAAAATATCTTTAATATTTTAATACGTGGAGCCGATTTCTTCAATATAAAATTATAAAGAAAACAATTAAAAAACTAATAAATATCTATCTCTAAATAAATCTATATCCATCAAAAAACCTCCCGCACATTGTGCGAGAGGTTTTGTTTTACTTAGCATAATCAATTACTCTTGTTTCTCTAATGACATTAACCTTAACCTGACCGGGATATTTGAGTTCATCCTCAATCTTCTTGGAAATGTCATGAGCAAGTAATACCATATCATCATCTGTAATCTTATCAGGTATTACCATTACTCGTATTTCTCTACCTGCATGAATAGCAAAAGATTTTTCAACACCGTCAAAATTGTTGGATAATTCTTCAAGTTCTGTAAGTCTAGTTGTATAAGCACCAAGTGTCTCTCTACGAGCACCGGGTCTTGCAGCAGATATAGCATCTGCAGCCTGCACGATACGTGCAATAAGTGAAGTAGGTTCTACATCACCGTGGTGAGCTTCAACTGCATTGATAACAATAGCAGGCTCATGATACTTACGACATAACTCGGTACCAAGTGTAACATGTGTACCTTCCTGATCATGATCGACAGCCTTACCAACGTCATGTAATAATCCGGCTCTTCTTGCCATCTTAGGATCTACGCCGATTTCCTCAGCTAAAAGTCCTGCAATATGAGCAACTTCAATGGAATGCTTAAGTGCATTCTGGCCAAAACTTGTACGGAAATGTAACTTACCGAGAATCTTGATAAGTTCAGGATTAACGCCATGAACACCTGCTTCAAGTGCTGCGTTTTCACCTTCCTCTTTCATGATGTTCTCGACTTCCTTCTGAGCCTTTTCTACAGACTCTTCAATCTTAGCCGGATGAATTCTGCCGTCAAGGATAAGTTTTTCGAGAGCGATTCTCGCAACTTCTCTTCTTACGGCATCAAAGCCTGATAAAACAACAGCTTCGGGAGTATCGTCGATAATAAACTCAACACCCGTCATCTGTTCAAGGGTTCTGATGTTTCTGCCTTCACGTCCGATGATTCTTCCCTTCATATCATCATTGGGAAGGTTTACAACGGAGATTGCCACGTCTGAAACATGATCTGCGGCACAACGCTGAATGGCATTTACAACATACTCCTTGGCTTTCTGAGAGCTCTCGTCCTTCACCTGGTTTTCCATTTCTTTAATCCGGACGGCTTTCTCGTGTTTCAAATCATCTTCAACAATTCTTAACAAATACTCTTTTGCTTCTTCAGAGGTATAACCTGAAATACGTTCAA
>JAEEGK010005912.1_pt1 | contig 29564 bp, 22 predicted proteins | sample 8958771 | NCBI WGS metagenome assembly JAEEGK01 (sample SAMN16246547, study PRJNA631951) | gut metagenome | biome: gut microbiome; feature: rumen; material: SC-attached | host: Bos | place: Iran: Karaj | collected 2018-10 | reverse complement strand
CGTTGTTGCCGCCGGCGCCGCGGACGGCGTTGACGAACACCTGGTTCCAGTCGTTGAGGACCTTGTACTGGGCGTCGGGATTCTTCTTGAAGGCATCGCTATAGCCCCAGCCGCCGTCCTGGATCTCGTTCATGGACTCGAAGATGAGCCACTCTCCCTTGGACTGGAAGCGCTTGGCTATCTGTGTCCAGAAGCAGAAGATCTCGTCCTTTGTCTTCTCATGGATGCCGGGAGTGAGGTATGCCCTGGCAATGTCCAGCCAGTAGCTTTCGTCGTGATGGGTGTTAAGGATGGCCACGAGGCCGGCCTTTTCCGCATAGCCCACGATCTCTTCCACTCTGGAAAGCCAGGCTTCGTCAATAGTGTATGTGGGGGCAGAGCCTATATGACCTTGCCAAGTGGTGCAGATTCGGATGGATTTGAATCCGGCGGCTTTGACTCCGTTCATGGTGGCCTGAGTACACTTGGGATTACCCCACACGGTTTCTGAGGAAACGCCGTCATTGATGGCGTCCAGGTGGTTGCCCATGTTCCAGCCCGGGCCTATCGCCTCAAAGACGATGTCCGGCGTAATGGCGGTAGTGTTGGCCGTTGCCGGTGCCGCAAAGGCCACCTGGGTCACTGTGACCGTAGCTTTCTCCCTGTCGCAGGTAATGTTTATGTTGCCGGACTTGGCGGAAGTCCTGTTGGGGCCGGCAACAAGCTTTATGGTAAATTCTTTGGACGATGAAGTCTTGCCCACCTCCACGCTGCACCAGTCGCAGTTGGAAAGGGCCGTGGGGAGTTTGGGGGCCGTTATGGTTATGCTCTGCTCTCCTCCCGCCTGGTCAAAGCTGACCGAGGTCTGGTTGACTATGAGCGAGGCCTGGGCTGTCTCTCCCTGATTGATAGGGGAGACCATACCGTTGTCGTTGCAGGAGGCTGCCAGCAGTGTGGCGGCAATTGCCAAAAGGATTGTTTTGAATGTGATCATACGCAAATATAAGTATTATTTTTTCAATAAGGCTTCCATGTTTCAAAAGTATTATCTTTTGATTCTTTTGTGTTTGCTCTCACGTGGAAAATGAGTAATTTTGTATACTATGAATAAAACTATGACCTTACTGCTTGCCGCGCTTATTGCGGCGGCATGTGCAAACAAACCTGCAGATACCCCCAAAGACCTCCTCATGAGGCAGCTACTCACCCTTGCAGAGGAAGGAAAGATTGCCTACGGCCACCAGGACGATCCGCCCTACGGCCACTCCTGGAAGGTGGAAGACTGGGAAACGGATCCCCTGGACCGCTCGGACGTAAAGGACGTCACCGGATACTACCCTCTGGTGATGGGCTTCGACCTCGGAGACATTGAGCACGGGGCCTCTGAGAATCTGGACGGCGTCCCCTTCGGCCTCATCCGCAAGGCGGCGCTGCAGCATATTGAGCGCGGGGGCATCGTCACGCTTTCCTGGCATCCGGACAACATCCTTACCGGCGGGGACGCCTGGGACGTGTCGTCAGACCAGGTGGTAAAGTCCGTCCTCCCCGGCGGGGAAAAGCATGCCGAGTTCATGGAATGGCTGCGCCGCGGGGCGGATTTTGTGGAGAGTCTGGGCAATGTAGCCGTCATCTTCCGTCCCTGGCATGAGAACACCGGCAGCTGGTTCTGGTGGGGCGCTAAGCTCTGCACCACGCAGGAGTTCATAGAACTTTTCCGCATGACCTGGGTCTACTTCGTGAAAGACCGCGGCCTCACAAACCTGGTCTGGTGCTACTCCCCGGACGGCTGGGCATCGGACATAGAGGGTTATATGGAACGATACCCCGGCGACGAGTTCGTAGACCTCCTGGGCCTGGATACATATGCATACACGGAGTATGAGAGCAAGGAATCCGCCGTACGCTTCACGGAGTGCCTCAAGACGGACCTTGCGTCCCTGAACGCCGTGAGCGTGGAGCACAGGAAGCCCATCTGCCTCAGTGAAACCGGCCTTGAGGGTATTCCTGACCCCAAGTGGTGGACGGAGGTGCTTTATCCCGCAGTGAAGGATTTCCCCATAACATACCTTCTTACCTGGCGCAACGCCTGGGACAAGCCCGGTCATTTCTACGGCCCCTGGAAGGGCTATGCCGGCGAAGAAGATTTCAAGGCCTTTGCTGCCAAAGAAGATATTGTACTCATTGATTAACCATGAATTACGAAGAGCGTCTGACGTGGCTTAAACACTGCCACAGCCAGCTGATTGAGAAAAAGAATTTCCCCATCGAGGGGAACGGCGTGTACGAGCGCTATGAGAATCCGGTGGTGACGGCCGATCACGCCCCGCTGGAGTGGCGCTATGATTTTAACAAGGAACGCAACCCCTACCTGATGGAGCGCCTGGGCGTCCATGCCACCATGAACAGCGGCGCCATCAAGTGGAACGGAAAATACGTGCTGGTGGTGCGTGTGGAAGGAAACGACCGCAAGAGTTTCTTCGCCGTGGCCGAGAGCCCGAACGGCGTGGACAACTTCACCTTCTGGCCCCGTCCCATCACCATGCCGGAGTGGGGAGAGCCCGCCACCAACATATACGACATGCGCCTTACCGCCCATGAGGACGGCTGGATTTACGGCATCTTCTGCGTAGAGCGCAAGGACCATTCGCTGGAGGGAGACCTCTCTGCCGCGACGGCCGCCGCCGGTGTGGCGCGCACGAAGGACCTTGTGAACTGGGAACGCCTGCCCGATATTGAGAGCCGGTCCCAGCAGCGAAACGTCGTCCTGCACCCCGAGTTTGTGGACGGAAAATATGCCCTCTACACGCGTCCGCAGGACGGCTTCATTGACGCCGGCAACGGCGGAGGCATCGGCTGGGCCCTGGTGGACAGCATGGAGCACGCCGTCATCGGCGAGGAAAAGATCATTAATGCCCGTCACTATCACACCATCATGGAAGTGAAAAACGGCGAGGGCCCGCATCCCATCAAGACCCCGAAAGGCTGGCTGCACCTGGCCCACGGCGTTCGCGGCTGTGCCAGCGGCCTCCGGTATGTCCTCTATATGTACATGACGTCGCTGGAGGATCCCACGCGCGTCATTGCCTGCCCCGGCGGCTTTTTCATGGCTCCGGAAGGCCCCGAATACATTGGTGACGTCATGAACGTGCTCTTTTCCAACGGCTGGATTGCCGACGAAGACGGCAAGGTGTTCATTTATTACGCCTCTTCCGACACCCGTATGCACGTAGCTACTTCCACGGTAGACCGCCTGGTGGACTACTGCATGAACACGCCCGAAGACGGTCTCCGGACCGGTCTTTCCGTAGAAACGTTGAACAAGCTCATAGACAAGAATCTGTAATGAAAAACGTCTTTCTCGCGATGGGCCTGACGCTGGCCGTTGCCTGCACCGCTCCGCGTAACCAGGTACTGGTACGGACGGCCGATGGCGGCGCGGTCCGCCTCCAGGTGGTGAGCCCCGACATTGTCCGGGTGAGCGTCTCGCCCAGCGGCCGCTTCTCTGACCGCCAGAGTCTCATGGTGCTTCCCCAGGAGGGCTGTGAAGCCTTCCACCTGGAGGAAGGGGAGGACAGTGTAGTCCTCTCCACGTCGTCGCTCGTGGTGAAGGTGAGCCGAGAGGACGGCGGTACCGCCTTTTTCCGGGCCGATGGTACCCCGCTCGCGGTGGACGGCCATGCATCCTTCGCGCCCGCCCAGGCCGACGGCAAAGAGGCCTGGAGCACCACGGTGAGCTACGCATCGGCGGAAGACGAAGCCTTCTATGGCCTGGGACAGCACCAGGCCGGAGAGTTCAACCACAAGGGACTCCGCGAGGAACTGTACCAGTACAACACCAAGATCAGCGTGCCTGTCGTTGTCTCCAACAAGGGCTACGGCATCCTCTTCGATGCCTATTCCCTGAGCCGGTGGGGAAGTGCCCGGCCCTATGCCCAGCTGGGAGAGGTCTTCGACCTCCAGCTCACCGGCACGTATACTCCGGCCGAAGGGCAGCCGCTGGTGCAGCCGGAAGACAGCCTCTTCTACGAGAATGAGTGGGCTATCAGGAATTTGCCCGATGTGCCGCTGCAGGGCGCTAAAGTTGCTTATGACGGTACCATCACCGCCCGCGAAACCGGAGACTATCATTTTATCCAGTACTACGCCGGCTTCCAGCGCACTTTTATCGGCTCAAAGGAAGTGATGAGCCGCCGCTGGCGTCCGGCCTGGAATCCGAACAGCTACAAATTCACCGTGCACCTGGAGAAAGGCGTTCCTACGCCCCTCCACATTGACTGGGAACCCGACGGAGGCGTGTCGTACATCGGCCTGCGCGTTGCTCCCCTGGAAACGCCGGAGCAGGAATCCCGCCTCACGTTCTGGAGCGAGTTCGAGCCCGAGGCCGACTACTATTTCATGGCCGGCGACAACTATGACGGTGTCATCCGGGATTACCGACAGCTTACGGGAATGGCTCCCGTGATGCCGCAGTGGGCCCTGGGCTTCTGGCAGAGCCGCGAGCGCTACTCCACGCAGAAGGAACTGGTGGAGACCGTGAAGGAATTCCGCCGCCGCCATATCCCGCTGGACAACATCGTGCAGGACTGGCAGTACTGGCTGGACGATGAGTGGGGAAGCCATGCGTTTGACCCGGCGCGCTATCCGGACCCGGAGCAGATGCTGGACGACGTGCACCAGATGCATGCCCGCTTCATGATTTCCGTGTGGCCCAAGTTCTACACCAACACGGAGCACTACAAGGAACTGAAGGCGGCTGGTTACGCTTACACGCATGCCGAGGCCGACAGCCTGGAAGACTGGCTGGGACACAAGCAGAGCTTCTACGATGCCTACGCCGCCGGTGGCCGCAAGATGTTCTGGCGCCAGATGGACGAGAGTCTCTACAGCAAGTACGGAAAGAAGATCGATGCCTGGTGGATGGATGCCAGCGAGCCCAACCTCCGGGACTGCCTCCCGCTGGACTATATGAAGTGGCTCCTGGGCCCCAACGCCCTGGGTTCTTCTACCGAATACCTCAATGCCTATGCGCTGGTGAACGCTCAGGCCATCTATGAAGGCCAGCGCAGCGTAGACCCCGACAAGCGCGTGTTCCTCCTTACCCGTAACGGATTTGGCGGCCTGCAGCGCTACAGCACGGCCTCCTGGAGCGGCGATATTGGCACCTCCTGGACCGACATGCGCATGCAGATGGCGGCCGGCCTTAACTACTCCATGAGCGGTATCCCGTTCTGGGGCATGGACATCGGCGGCTTCTCCGTCATGTCCAAGTTCCATGATCCTGCCTTCAACGAGGAATGGCAGGAACTTCAGACGCGCTGGCACCAGTTTGGCGCCTTCGTACCGCTGTTCCGCACGCACGGCCAGTGGCCTCGTCGCGAACTGTGGTACATTACCACCAAGGGGTCATCGGCCTACGAAAGTATCCTGTGGTACATGCAGCTCCGCTACAGGCTCATGCCTTACCTCTATTCCCTTACGGGCGCGGTCCATTTTGCCGATGCCACGCTCATGCGCGGCCTTCCCATGGACTTCCCCGAAGACCCCGAGGTGCGGGACATCTCGGACCAGTGGCTCCTGGGACCGGCCCTTATGCCCTGCCCGGTGTATGAGTACAAGGCGCGTAGCCGCAGCGTCTATTTCCCGGAGGGCGGCTGGTACGACTTCTACACGGGCGCCTATATCCCCGGAGGCCAGCGCCTTACCGTGGACGCTCCCTACGAGAGAATGCCGCTCTACGTACGGGCGGGCAGCATCATTCCCTTCGGCCCGGCGCAGGAGTATACCGGCGAAAAGCCGGCCGACGACCTCCTGGTGGTTGTCTTTGCCGGGGCCGATGCCCGCTTTACGCTCTATGAAGACGACGGCCTTACCTATGGCTACGAGAAGGGTGAGTACAGCACCATCGAGTTTTTCTGGGATGACACCGCCCGCCGGCTCCAGATTGGAGCGCGAAAGGGCTCTTATCCCAATATGTTGAATACAAGGACGTTCCGCGTATGTGTGGTAGACCCTGAGCATCCGCACGGATACGACCCCGACGGCGAGGGCGCCATGAACATCCTGTATGAAGGCAACGCCGAATCCATTGGATTGTAACTTAGTGTACCATATGAAAAAATACCTAATCCCCTTTGCGATGTTATCCGCTACTGTGTTATCCTGCAACTCCCCCAAAACTTCGCCTGCCATTCCCTCCGACAAGGCCGTTGAGGCCAAGGTGGAGAGTGTGCTTTCCAAAATGACTTTGGAAGAAAAGGCCGGCCAGCTGGTCCAGCTCAATATATCCACCCTGGAAGACGATACGCATGAAGCCATCGATCCCGCCAAACTGGACAAAATCATCGGAGAGTACAAGGTGGGCTCCATCCTCAATGTGATGCACGACGCCGCCCACTCCCGCGAGCATACGGCCGCCATGGTGCGCCAGATCCAGGAAAAGTCCATGGAAGCTATCGGCATTCCCTGCATCTACGGCCTGGATATGATTCACGGTGCGTCCTATATCAACGAAGGTTCCCTGTATCCGCAGGAGATTAACCTGGGCGCTACCTTCAACCGCAAGTTTGCCCGGCAGATGGGCGTGGCCATGGCCTACGAGACCCGCGCCGCGCAGGTGCCGTGGGTGTTCTCCCCGGTGATGGACCTCGGGCGCGATCCCCGCTGGCCCCGTATCTGGGAGAGCTTCGGCGAAGATCCTTATCTGCAGGCCGAGATGGCCCGCGAGGAAACCCTGGCCCTGCAGGGCTCCGATCCCAACCACATTGACCTGGAGCACGTGGCCGTTTCCATCAAGCATTTCATGGGGTATGGCGTCCCTGCTTCGGGCAAGGACCGTACACCGGCCTACATCGCCGAGAACGACCTCCGCGAGAAGTTCTTCGCTCCTTTCCTGGAGTGCTTCCGCGCCGGCGCCCTCACGGCCATGGTGAACTCGGCCTCCATCAATGGCATCCCCACGCACGCCAATGCGCTGCTTCTCACCGGCTGGGTGAAGGAACAGCTGAACTGGGACGGCATGCTGGTGACCGACTGGGCCGATATCGACAACCTCTATGTGCGTGACCATGTGGCCGCCGACAAGAAGGAAGCCGTTGCCATGGGCATCAACGCCGGCATCGACATGATCATGGATCCTTACGATCCCGAGTGCTGCACGGCCATCATCGAGTTGGTGAAGGAAGGCCGCATTTCGGAGGCCCGCCTCAACGACGCCGTTCGCCGCGTGCTGCGCCTGAAGGTTCGCCTGGGTCTGTTTGACCATCCGCTCTGGGAAGAGCAGGAGTATCCCCGTTTTGCCGCTCCCGAGTATGCCCGCGAGTCTTACGAGGCGGCCCTGGAGAGCGAGGTGCTCCTGAAGAATAACGGCATCCTGCCGCTGCCGGAGCATAAGAAGATTTTTGTGACAGGTCCCAATGCCAACAGCCTGCGCGCCCTCAACGGCGGCTGGAGCTATCGCTGGCAGGGTGCCGCCGACGAATATGTGCCTCAGTACAATACCATTGTGGAGGCCCTGAAGGCCCGGTTCCCGTATGTGACCTACGAGCCCGGCGTGGTGTATGACGAGACCCCCATGGCCTGGGAGAAGGAAGACGCTTCCGGCATTGCGAAGGCGGTTGCTGCCGCCCGCGGGGCCGATGTCATCGTGGCCTGCGTGGGTGAAAACTCCTACTGCGAGACGCCCGGCAACATGGACGACCTTAACCTGTCTTCGAACCAGAAGAAACTGGTCCGTGAATTGGCTGCCCTCGGGAAGCCCATCGTGCTGGTGCTCAATGAGGGCCGTCCCCGCCTCATCGGAGACATCGAGCCGCTGGCCGCCGCCGTGGTGGACGTGATGCTGCCCTCCAACTATGGCGCCGATGCCCTCGCCGCCCTCCTTTCGGGTGACGAGAACTTCTCCGGTAAGCTGCCCTTCACCTATTCCAAGCACATCAATGCCCTGCATACCTACGACTACAAGGTGTCCGAGCACCGTGAGACCATGGAAGGCTCCTACAACTATGACGCGGTCATGGATGTGCAGTGGCCCTTCGGCTTCGGTCTCAGCTATACCACGTTTGCCTATTCCAACCTGCAGGTGTCAGCCTCTTCCTTCAAGGAAGGCGATGTCCTGACGGTGACCGTGGACGTGACCAACACCGGCAAGCGCGCCGGCAAGGAGGCTGTCCTTCTCTACAGCTCCGACCTCGTGGCTTCCCTCATTCCCGACGTCAAGCGGCTGCGCGGCTTCGACAAGGTGGCCCTGGAGCCCGGGGAAACAAAGTGCGTGCGCTTCGAGCTGCCGGCATCGGCCCTCGCCTTTGTGGGCGCTGACGGCCGCTGGCGCCTGGAAGCGGGAGACTTCCGCATTTCCTGCGGCGGCCTCGGAGTCATGGTCCGTTGCACAGAAACCAAGGTCTGGGATACCCCTAACAGATAATATGGAAACAAGGACTGACATTTTTTTGCAGGAGGTGAGGGAGAACCTTACCTCCTGTATTTTGCCCTATTGGCTTAAGCTGAAGGACCCCAAGGGCGGTTTTTATGGAGAAGTATCGGCCGAGGGCGCTGTGTTTTACGATGCGCCGCGCGGGGTTATTCTCAATGCACGGCTCATCTGGAGTTTCGCGGCGGCTTACGCGGCGCTGAAGGATACGCAGTATCTCGTGGCGGCCGTGCATGCCCGTGACTGGTTCCTGGACCATTTCTGCGACCACAAATACGGCGGCGTGTACTGGAGCGTCACGGCGGAAGGGGAGCGGCTGGATACCAAGAAGCAGCTGTATGCACAGGGCTTTGCCATCTATGCCCTGTCGGAGCTGTATAAGGTCACCGGTGATGACGAAGCCCTCAAGAATGCCGTCAACCTGTACAAGGTGGTGGAAAGCCATTTTGCAGATACGGTTAACGGCGGTTACATCGAGGCGCTCTCCCGGGACTTCTCGCCGCTTGCCGATATGTCCCTGTCGGCCCACGATATCAATGCGGACAAAACCATGAACAGCCATCTGCATGTCCTGGAAGCCTATTCCAACCTGTATCAGGTGTGGCCCGACGAAGGGCTGAAGGCGCGTGTGGAGGCGCTGCTGGACATAATCGGCCAGCGTGTGATGGGCCCGGACGGACATCTGCAGCTCTATTTCGGACGAGACTGGACGGTGCTGCCGGGCGGGGTCTCCTACGGCCATGACATTGAGACGTCCTGGCTGGCGCTGGAGGCTGCGTTTGCCCTGCACGATGCCGACGTGGTGAACCGGGTGCGGCCCTGGGCCCGTCGCGTAGGCGCCGCCGGCAACGAGGGACTCCTTCCCGACGGATCCATGCGGTATGAGAAGCTGCTGGGCGGGCAGTACGACGACTCCCGCCAGTGGTGGGTGGAGGCCGAGACCGTTGTGGGAAACCTCTGGCTGTGGAAGTATCATGCCGATGCAGAGGCGCTTGAGCGTGCCTTGTCGGCGTGGAACTATATCCGCGAGCACCTGGTAGACAATATCTCCGGAGAGTGGTGGTGGGCAATCCTGCCCAACGGAGCCCGTGACCTGTCACAGCCCAAGGCTGGTTTTTGGAAGTGCCCGTACCACAATACACGCATGTGCCTGCAGGTTTTGTCGATTATTTGATTATCTTTGTATAATTAATCCCAATAACCAATGGCAAAACTTTCCGAGAAAATAGGTTATGGCCTCGGGGACGCCGCTGCAGGCGGCATTACCTGGAAGGTCATGTCTATCGCTTTTCCTTTCTTCTTTACCAATGTCTTTGGCCTCACCGTGGCCGACGCGGCCGCTCTCATGCTGGTGGCGCGCCTGTTCGACGTGGTGACAGACCCGCTCATGGGTGCCATCGCAGACCGTACGCAGTCCCGCTGGGGTACGTACAGGCCCTGGCTCATCTTCGGCGCCATCCCGCTGGGGCTGGTTTTCGCACTGCTGCTGTATACGCCCGACCTGGGTCCCGGCGGCAAGCGCATCTATGCGTATGCACTGTACCTTCTTATGATGGTGGTCTATACGGCCGTGAATGTGCCGTACGGATCGCTTCTTGGTGTAATGACCGAGGATGACAACGAGAAGAACCAGTTCTCCTCCTACCGCATGGTGGGTGCTTACGCCATGGGCTTTGTGACCCTGTTCACGTTCCCGTATCTGCAGAAGATGGTGGGCGGCACTCCGCAGCACCAGTATGCAGTGCTGGGTGCCGTGCTCGGCGGCGTGGCGGCCCTGGGTACGCTGGCCTGCGGCCTCCTCACCAAGGAACGCCTGAAGCCGGTGCGGGCCGAGAAATTCTCCCTCAAGCCTTTTGCCGACCTTTTTCGCAACAAACCCTGGATTTACCTTACGCTCATCGGCATCTGCACCAACTTCTTCAACGGGTTCCGTTATGCCGTGGCCGCATACCTCATGGAATACTGCCTGCACGGGGATGTCACCTTCTATGGCCTTGTCATCAACTATACGGTGTTCATGATGTTCGGAGAGGCGGTGTGCATGATTTTCGGCGGCCTGTGCCCCTGGTTCACCAAGAAGGTGGGCTCCAAGAACAAGGCGTTTGCCTGGTCGGCCATCATCTGCGCTGTTTCCTCCATCCTGTTCTTCTTCATCCCCATGGATCCCGCCTGGATGTGGGTCATGATTCTCAATGTGATTGTCACGTCCATCGGCATCGGCTTTTATTCTCCGCTCATCTGGTCCATGTATGCCGATGTTGCCGACTACGCCACCGAGAAGAACGGCACCTCCTCCACCGGCCTCATCTTCTCTTCCGGCACCATGGCCCAGAAGTTCGGATCGGCCATCTCCGGCGCCCTCGTGGCTACGCTCCTGGGTCTCGCCGGCTTCATCTCCAACACAGACCCTATCACGCAGGAGACCGTCATCACCATCACCAACGAGTCCTCGGTCCAGACCATGATCTGGTCCCTGTTCTCGCTCTTCCCGGCCGCCATCGCGCTCCTCATCCTGCTGCTGCTTCGCCTCTATCCGATTAAGAAGTAGCGCACTTGCGTTAAGTTGCTGACTATCAGCGTTCTACATTTTTCTCTTTAGGCTGCTCGGCCTAAAGAGAATTTTTTATATGCTTAGTAATCAGCAGCTTAGGGCGAGTACGGGGTGGAGAGGATGGAAATCGGTCAAAAAATGATAAAATCGGCTAAAACAGCACATAAAAGTGGCTAAAACCACACTTTCGATACAATAAATTCTTTTTTGTAGAGTTTATCTTTTATCTTGCCAAACAAAAAAGGCATGAAAAAAAGAAAAGTGTACTCCGGCGAAGCGCATCATGTGTTCCAGAGAACCCGTAACAAAGGTGTTATCTTCTATTCCATTCACGATTACCTGGTCTATTTCACCATCTATTGCAGCCAGGCCCGGCAAAGGGGCGTGAGCGTCCTGTCCCTGTGTCCTATGCCCGATCATACGCACCAGGTCATTGTGGCGGCGAGCAAAAATCAGATGGCGACCTTTGTCCAAACCTACTCCCACCTGTTTGCCTATGAATGGAACAAAAAGCGGAAGAAGAAAGGGTTTTTGTTCAGCCATCCCTTCGGAAGTGCAGCCAAGCTGGGTAACAAACATGTTAGGACCGTCCTGGCCTACAGCAACAACAACCCGGTGGAGCGGAAACTGGTTGAGCGTGCCGAAGACTATCGGTGGACCTTCCTCGCTTACTATAATAACAGGAATCCCTTCTCTCTTCCCCTCAACGAGTCGCACGCGAAATCCTACATGAGAATGGCCTTAAAAGAGATAAAGCAGTGCCGCGATGACGGGCAGTACATCACCTATTCCATGCTGGAACGCTGGGAGAGTCATTTATCGGCAACAGAATGGCAACAGATAGCCGACTATATCATCGGCCTGTGGAACGTCATCGACTATGAGCAGGCCATCAGCTACTATGGCAGCTACGACACCATGCTGCGCGCCTTCCACGACAACACCGGCAGCGAGTACGAAATCCGGGAAGACCACGACAATTACACGGACACCGTCTATGCCGACTGCAACCACGTTCTCCAGGCCAAAGGCCTCTCGGCGAGGCAGCTATCGGCCATCCCCTCCCTCCCCATGGAGCAAAAGCAGCAGCTGTACTACTATCTGCTGAGCCGGACATCGGCCCGCCCCGTCCAAGTGAAAAAGTACCTCCACATCGCACTCGACTTAATGCTTTGATTATGAGGTATATAGCAAATTCTCTTTAGGCAGGGCAGCCTAAAGAGAAAAAGATAAAACGCAGATAATCAGCAGCTTAGCAAGGATTCGCGGCGGGGGCTATTCCCACAGGACGAGGGTACGGTCCAGCGGAATGCGCTTGGATGCGCCGTGCGCTCCGGCAATCTGGTAGGCCGATGCATCTGCGACCAGCGTCCTTACGGCAGCGTTCACCCGCGAGATGTTCACGTTGAGATCGTTGGAAAAGCAGTCCAGGATGCGCTCAATGCTGCGGTCGATGGCGCCGGGCTCCAGGCTTCGGCTCAGTTTCCGGTAGTAGGCCGAGAGTTCCTCCCGGTAATCGGCTATGCGTTTGAGGGGAATGCCCTCCGGATGCCGCAGGAAGAGAAGCAGCACCGTCTTTGCCATCGGCCTCAGCCGCAGCTCCTCCTCCCCGATGAATACCCGCAGCCCCTGCGTGATGCGTACCGTCGTGGAGGGGGCCGATGCCCATGCGCCGTCGGCCCGCCTGCGCTCCAGCTCGCGGGTGGCCTCCCGGATGAAGCACGCCAGCTCCCGTGTCTCCTGCTCCTCCCAGCTGATTCCGTACAGCGCGCCCGGCTCCTCCAGCGCGTGCGTCCGGTCCACGAGGTAACTCAGTATGGCTATTCCCAAACGTTTCATACCCCAAAGATACAAAAAACCCGCGAGCGACAGAGCGGTCACTCGCGGGCTAGGTTGCAAACCCCACTAAGATTACCAACGATCCTCGCTGGATACGGTGAGTTTCTTACGGGCATGACGGCGACGGGCGTTGAGAACGCGGCGGCCATTGGCAGAAGCCATTCTTGCGCGGAAGCCGTGCTTGTTCACACGCTTGCGGCGGGAAGGTTGAAATGTTCTTTTCATGATATATCTTTTTTATATTTTTCGCGTAATGGACTGCAAAGGTAGTAATTTCCGTCGAAATGGCAAAATTATTTTTCGATATGAATAACGAGTTTTCCGTCATAGTAGGGGTCCGCGAGCCAGGAAGATACCGGCCAGGTGTGGACCGAGCCCCGCGCCATCCGGTGACGGGCCATGACCTCGGCAATTTCGGGGACGACATCGCCGCCCTTGAGGTAGAGGATTCCGCGCGAGAATTTGCCTTTGACCCAGGGGTAGAAGTCCGTGAGGGGCGCCACCGCGCGGGAAACCACAAAGTCGAAGGTCTGGGGCAGGAATTCCGCGCGGGCGTTCACCACCTGCACGTTTTCAAGGCCGAGGGCCGATGATACCGCCTGCGCCACAATGGTTTTCTTGCCCACGGAGTCGCACAGGACAAACCGGGCCGACGGAAACAGGATGGCCAGCGGAATGCCGGGAAATCCTCCGCCGGTGCCCAGGTCCAGCACGGAAGCCTGGGAGAATTCCTCGTACAGCCCCGGAACGGTCTGGAGGTACCGGGCGATGGCCAGCGAGTGTATCACATGGTGGCTGTACAGGCCGTCAATGTCTTTGCGGGAAATGACGTTGATCTGTGCATTCCACTCCTTATACAGGGCGTCCAGGGCCTTGAAAGCGGCCTCCTGCCCCTCCGAAAGCGGGAAATCCTCCCGCACAAAATCCAGGAATTCGTTACTGTTCATTCCACTTCTCCCCTTAACATCATTTGTGAGAGATGCTGCTTGCCCCGGCGGATGCGCGTACGCACCGTATTGAGCTCCAGGTCCAGTTCCCGGGCAATCTCCTCGTATTCCAGTTCTTCAATCATGTATTTGATCATCACGTCTTTATAGAGGGAAGGCAGCTCTTCTATGTAGCCCATCAGGCGGGCATGTACCTCGTCGTTGATAATCTCGTCTTCCGGCGTATAGTCCGTGAGCTGAGGCTGGCCGTCCGGCGATTCGGTGGAGGCCTTGTTCAGGATGCCTTCCTTTTTCTGGTCTTCCCGCTGGATGCTGCTCAGGTGGTCCAGCGCCGTGCGGGTGGCGATGGTCAGGAGCCACGGCCGGAATTCCCGCGTGGTGTCAAACCCAGGCAGGGCGGCAAACGCCTTCTGGAAGCTTTCCAGCACAACGTCGTCGATATCGGCCTTCCATTTGAAATAGCCGCTCACGCGTCCGCGCACCGCTTTCTCGTACACCTGGTACAGCATGCGGTAGGCCGTCTGGTCTCCCGCGACGGCACGCTCAATGATTTCTGTTTCTTTATTGTCCACTTCTAATGTGCCTCCAACCAGTTGGCCCCGGCACTGCATTCCACCGTGAGCGGGACCGAGAGTTTGATAACATTTTCCATTACGTCCTTCACCAGCGCCTTGAGGGCCGGCACTTCCTCCGGAAGGGCGTCAAATACCAGTTCGTCGTGAATCTGCAGCACCATCCGGCTGCGAAGGCCTTCCTCTCTCAGGCGGGCCGCTACGCCAATCATCGCCAGTTTGATGATATCGGCCGATGTCCCCTGGATGGGGGCGTTCACCGCGTTTCGCTCGGCCAGCGCGCGGACGTTGGCGTTGTGCGCTTCGATGTCGGGCAGATACCTCCGCCGGCCGAAGAGCGTCTCCACATAGCCGTTCTCCCGCGCGAAGGAAATGCTGTCGTCGATGAACGAGCGGATGGCCGGGAAAGAGGCGAAATACCCGTCGATGAGCTCCTTCGCGGCCGTCCGTGAAAGGTGCAGCCGCTGCGCCAGGCCGAAGGAAGAGATGCCGTACATGATGCCGAAGTTGGCGGTCTTGGCCATGCCGCGCTGTTCCCGCGTGACTTCGGATACGGGGATGCCGAAGATCTTGGCGGCGGTGGCGGCGTGCACGTCCTCGCCGCTGCGGAAAGCCTGGATGAGGTGGGCGTCGCAGCTCAGGTGGGCCATGATGCGCAGCTCGATCTGCGAGTAGTCGGCCGATACGATGACGCCATCCGGCGTCCCCGGCACGAAGGCCTTGCGGATTTCCTTGCCCCGTTCCGTGCGGATGGGGATGTTCTGCAGGTTGGGGTTGGAACTGGACAGTCTTCCCGTGGCGGTAAGCGCCTGATTGAACGTAGTATGTACGCGGCCGTCCAGCGGCGATACGTAGGAGGGGAAAGGCTCGATGTAGGTGGAGAGCAGTTTTTTCACGCCCCGGAATTCCAGGATCTCGTCCACGATGGGATGCCGGTCGGCGAGGGCCAGGAGCGTGGCTTCATCCGTGCTGTACTGCCCCCGGGCGCTCTTTTTGGCTTTGGGGTCCAGGCGGAGTTTCTCGAACAGGAGCTCGCCCACTTGTTTGGGCGAGGAGATGTTCAGGAGGGGTTCGTCGGCCAGGTCCCGGATGCGTCCTTCCCGCTCCGTGAGTTCGTGCCGAAGCCCTTCGGCATAGGCTTTCAGCTGCGAAAGGTCCACCTTGACGCCGTCCAGCTCCATCCGGGTGAGCACCTTGGCCAGCGGCTCTTCCATATTGTCGTAGAAGGGCGGCAGCGATTCGCGCAGTTTGTCGCCCAGCGGCACCAGCACGGCGGCTTCCATCCAGCGGGGCGAATCGTCCGCTTCCGGCTCCTCGTCAAACAGGGACGCGGTGGTGGCCGCCGGGGCCGAGGCTTCCAGCGATACGCCCAGGTACGACTGGGCCAGCGCCGGCAGTTCGTGGCTCCGTTCGGGATTGAGGACATAGTGCATGAGCTGGATGTCGTTCCAGGGGCCCTGGAGGCCGATGCCGTCGGCCGCGAGGCTCCGGGCCATCCGCTTCAGGTCCACGCCGTATTTGGCTATGGCGGCATCTTCCAGCACGGGCCGGGCCTGTTCGGCCGCCATCTTGGCCACGTTCTCTCCGGCGGCCATAAATACCTGGCTGCCAGCGATCAGCAGGCCGGCTTTCCCGCTTTTCCGGGCCGCGGCGATGACCGCTTCCGGGGTGGCTTCCCGGCAGGGGCAGGCCGAAGGAGATGGCCGGTCGTTGCCGGCCATGACGTTTGCGCCGCTGCCGGCCATGACATTGGCGCCGTTGCCGGCCATGACGTTGGCGCCGTTGCCGGCCATGACGTTGGCGCCGTTGCCGGCCATGACGTTGGCGCCGTTGCCGGCCATGACGTTGGCGTCATTCCCGGCTTGACCGGGAATCTCTGCAATCCTCCCGGCCAGATATTTTTTCAGCGAAGCGAACTCATACTGCTCGAAGAGCCCCGCGATAGCCGGAGAGAACCGCCCGCTGTAGCGCATCTGCTCGGCCGTGACCGGCAGCTGCATGTCGGTCTTGATGGTGACCAGGGTCTTGGAAAGGCCGATATGGGGCCGGGCTTCCGTGAACTGGGCCTGCTGCCGGGCGGTGAGCTCGGCCAGGTGGGCATAGATGTTTTCCAGCGAACCGTATTGGGCGATGAGTTTGGCGGCGCCCACTTCCCCCACGCCCTTGACTCCCGGCACATTGTCGGCCGTGTCGCCGCAGATGGCCAGCATGTCAATGACCTGACGGGGGTTGGAGATGCCCCATTTCCCGCACAAGGCGGCCTCGTTCACCAGTTCGGACTCGCTCCCGCTTTTGCCCGGTTTGAGCTGGAACACATGCGGGCCGATGAGCTGCCCGTAGTCCTTGTCGGGGGTGACCATGTACACGTCCAGCTGGTCGGAGGCAAACTGGGTGGCAGCCGATCCCAGTACGTCGTCGGCCTCGAAGCCGGGCACCATCAGGACCGGGACGTTCATGGCCCGGACCAGCTCCGTGAGGGGCTCCAGGGCGTCGATGACCAGTTGCGGGGTGGGCGGGCGTGTTCCTTTGTATGCGGGGTACAGCTGGTTGCGGAACGTGCCGCCCGGCGGGTCGAAGGCCACGGCGAGGTGGCTGGGCTTCTCCCGCTCGACGAGCTCCAGCAGGTATTTCATGAATCCGTACAGGATGGACATGTCCGCCCCTTTGGAATTGACCATGGGCCTGCGCAGGAAGGCGTAGTACATCTTGAACACCAGGGCGTGGCCGTCAATGAGAAACATTCTGTCCATAATCCCAAATTTATGAAATTAATTTTCATGTCGCAAGATATATTCTTATTTTTGTAGGAATAAACCTGTTTTATGAAACGTTGCCTGCTTTTTCTAGTGGCCGGATTGACACTGGCCGCCTGTTCGCCCAAACCTCAGGGCCCTGTTTACCTGCATCCTGCCGCCCCGCTGGAAGAGCGGGTGGAAGACGCCCTCAAACGCATGACCCTGGAAGAAAAAGTGGCCATGACGCATGCCCAGTCCAAGTTTTCCAGTGCCGGTGTGCCCCGTCTGGGCATTCCCGAACTCTGGCACACGGACGGGCCGCACGGCATCCGGCCGGAGGTGCTCTGGGATGAGTGGGACCAGGCTGGCTGGACCAACGATTCCTGCACGGCTTTCCCCGCCCTGGTGAACCTGGCGGCCACCTGGGACCGCAGCCTTTCCCGCCTGTACGGGGAATGCATCGGCGCCGAAGCCCGGTATCGGCATAAAGATATCCTCCTGGGCCCCGGCATCAATATGGGCCGTACGCCCCTGAACGGCCGCACCTTCGAGTACATGGGAGAAGATCCCTACCTGGCCGGCGAGCTGGTGGTGCCCTATGTGCAGGGCGTGCAAAGCAACGGCGTGGCGGCCTGCGTGAAGCATTTCGCCGTGAACAACCAGGAAACGCGGCGCACGGCCACCAATTCCAACGTGGACGACCGCACCCTGTATGAAATCTATCTGCCCGCCTTCAAGAAAGCCGTCCAGGAAGGGCAGGCCTGGGCCATCATGGGCTCCTACAACCTGTATAACGGCCAGTTCAACTGCCACAACCGCCGGCTCCTGTGCGACATCCTCAAGGACGAATGGGATTTTGACGGGGTGGTGATCAGTGACTGGGGCGGCTGCCGCGACGACGACGAGGCCATCGTCAATGGCCTGGACATCGAGATGGGTACCTGGACCAACGGACTCACCGGAGCGGCTTCCAACACCTACGACATGTATCACCTGGCCCAACCCTACCTGGAGCGCCTCCGCGACGGCCGGGCCGAGGTGGAAGAACTGGACGGGAAGGTCCGGCGCATCCTGCGCACCGTTTTCCGCACCAGCATGGCCGACGCGCCGCATTACGGCAGTTTCACTTCGCCGGAGCATTTTGAGGCGGCCCGCCAGATTGCGGCCCAGGGCATCGTCCTGCTCAAGAATGACGGGACGCTGCCGCTCAAGGTGCATGCCGGTGCCCGCCTGCTGGTGGTGGGGGAGAACGCCTACAAGATGATGGTGGTGGGCGGCGGCAGCTCCAACCTCAAGACCAAATACGAAGTCATTCCCCTGGATGCCCTGCACGAGGCTTTTGACGGCCAGTGCGACGTGGTGTGGGAGCGTGGCTACGTGGGCGACGTGACCACCACCTACAACAAGGTGGTCACCGGACAGGATCTGAGCGAGAGCCGCAGCCCGCAGCAGCTCCTGGCCGATGCCCTGGCCCAGGCCCGCATGGCCGACGTGGTGCTGTTCATCGGCGGCCTGAACAAGAGCAAGAACCAGGACAACGAAGGCACGGACCGCAGCGACATCACGCTGCCCTATGGCCAGGATGCCCTGATCGAGGCCCTCGCCGGCGTCTCCCGGAAGCTGGTGGTGGTGAATATCTCCGGCTCGCCGGTGGCGATGCCCTGGGCCGATGAAGTCAATGCCATCGTCCAGGCCTGGTATGGCGGCTCGGAGAACGGCCACGCCCTGGTGGACGTGCTCACCGGCGCCGTGAATCCCTCCGGCAAACTGCCCTTCACCATGCCCCTGGCCCTCTCCGACGGCCCGCTCAAGACCGAGCGGCAGTATCCCGGCATCCAGGAAGCAGGCAATCCCTGGTGGCAGGAATACTATGACGAGGGCGTGTTCATCGGCTACCGCTGGTACGACACGCAGCAGCTTCCCGTGCAGTATCCCTTCGGCCACGGGCTCAGCTATACCAGCTTCGAACTTTCCGATGCCGCGGTCCGGCCTTCCGGCGACGGCTTTGCGGTGTCGGCCCTCCTGCACAATACCGGTTCCGTGGCCGGGGCCGAGGTGGTGCAGCTCTATGTGGCCGACGACGAGGCTTCCGTTCCCCGTCCGGCCAAGGAGCTCAAGGGCTTCCAGAAGATTTACCTGCAGCCCGGCGAATCGGCCCCCGTGCGTTTCACCCTGAGCCGCCAGGACCTGAGTTTCTTCGATGCCGACGCCCACGCCTGGGTGGCCGAGCCCGGCGGTTTCCGGGCCCTCCTGGGCATGTCCTCGGCCGATATCCGCGCCACCCTGCCTTTCACCCTTCGCTAACCCATCCTCGCTATGGCCGACGAAAAAGTAATCTTTTCCATGAACGGGGTGAGCAAAGTGCTCCCTCACAATAACAAAGTCATTCTCAAGGATATCTACCTGGGGTTTTTCTACGGGGCCAAGATTGGCATCCTGGGCCTGAACGGCGCCGGTAAGAGTACCCTCCTCAAGATTATCGCCGGGGTGGAGAAAGCCTCCCGGGGCGAGGTGGTCTGGGCGCCCGGATACAGCGTGGGCTACCTGGAGCAGGAGCCCCGGATGGATCCCGAAAAGACCGTGCTGGAGGTGGTGCAGGAAGGCGTGCAGGAGGTGATGGACATCCTGCAGGAATACAACGACATTTCCCTCCAGTTCATGGAACCCATGGACGACGAGCAGATGAACCGCCTCATCGAGCGCCAGGGTGAGCTCACCGAGCAGATCGAGCAGGTGAACGGCTGGGAGATCGATTCCAAGCTGGAAAGGGCCATGGACGCCCTCCAGTGCCCGCCTTCGGAGCAGAAAATCAAGGAACTTTCCGGGGGTGAACGCCGCCGCGTGGCCCTGTGCCGGCTGCTGCTGCAGGAACCGGACGTGCTCCTGCTGGACGAGCCCACCAACCACCTGGACACGGAAAGTATCCAGTGGCTGGAGGCCCATCTGCAGCAGTACAAGGGCACGGTAATCGCCGTCACCCACGACCGCTACTTCCTGGACAACGTGGCCGGCTGGATCCTGGAACTGGACCGCGGCGAGGGCATTCCCTGGAAGGGCAACTATTCTTCCTGGCTGGAGCAGAAGACCAAGCGCCTGGCCCAGGAGGAGAAGGCCGAAAGCAAGCGCCGGAAGACCCTGGAACGGGAACTGGAGTGGGTGCGCATGGCACCCAAGGCCCGCCAGGCCAAGCAGAAGGCCCGTCTGGGTGCCTACGAGAAACTGGCATCGGCCGATGCCAAACAGAAGGAAGCCAACCTGGAAATCTACATCCCCAACGGTCCGCACCTGGGCAACAAGGTCATTCAGTTCAACGACGTGTCCAAGGCCTACGGCGACAAGCTGCTGTTCGAGCACCTGTCCTTCGAACTGCCGCCGGCAGGCATCGTGGGGGTCATAGGCCCCAACGGTGCGGGTAAGACTACGCTCTTCCGCCTCATCATGGGCATCGAGCAGCCCGACAGCGGCAGCATCGAGATCGGGGATACGGTGAAAATCTCCTATGTGGACCAGCAGCACCGCACGATCGATCCGGAAAAGACGGTGTACGAGACCATTGCCGGCAATTCCGAATGGATCCGGATGGGCGGACGCGACATCAACGCCCGTGCCTGGGTGTCCCGCTTCAACTTCTCGGGGGCCGACCAGGAGAAACTGTGCGGCGTCCTTTCCGGCGGTGAACGCAACCGCCTGCATCTGGCGCTCACCCTCAAGGACGAAGGCAATGTGCTGCTGCTGGACGAACCCACCAATGATGTGGACGTGAACACCATCCGCGCCCTGGAAGAGGGCCTGGACGGCTTTGCCGGCTGCGCCGTGGTCGTGAGCCACGACCGCTGGTTCCTGGACCGTATCGCCACCCACATCCTGGCCTATGAAGGCGAGGGAAAGGTGGTCTTCTTTGAAGGAAACTACCAGGAGTACGAGGCCAACCGCAAGCTTCGCCTGGGGGCCGATGCAGCACCCAAACGCTTCAAATACAAGAAATTAATGGAATAAGCCATGAAACGTATCCTCCTCATCCTGGCCTTTCTCGCCAGCGCGCTCATCCTGACGGGACAGCGTGTGCCCGAACCGAAGAAGCACACCCTGAAGCCGGAACGGCTGGCCACCCTGAAGAGTCCCTACCGGAGCAGCAAGAACTTCGGCAAGCGCATTGCTGTTTTTGGCGGCTCCCTTTCCGTGAATCCCGAGTCGGATGCGGCCAAGCAGCAGTGGGCCAACCTGCTGGGCGCCGAGGTCGTGACCTATGGCGTGGGCGGTGCTGGGTTTGCCCTGGAACAGGGCTATACGCTGCAGCGGCAGGTGGATTCGGCCGGGGTCTTTGACATCTATGTGCTCTGGGCCTCCACCAACGACTACATGGGAGGCAAGGAGTGCGGCACCTGGCAGGATTATACCATCTTTGACAACTACGACCCCGCCAAACTCAACACCCAGTGCGGCGGCATCAACTATTGCATCAAGACCCTGCTGGAGAAAAATCCCCGGGCCGAGATCTATTTCTTCACCTCGCTGCGCTTTTTCAACCGCGATGCCGGCAACAACCCCTTCTCCAACTCGCCCAATGCCACGGGGAAGACCTTTGCCGAGTATATCCAGGGACAGAAAGACTGCTGCGCCTATTATGGCATACCGGTGCTGGACCAGTTCAACCTGCAGGGAATCAACCGTTTCAACGTGTCCCAGTATTACATGGATGACCGCCTGCACATGAATGAGGACGGGTACCGGCGCATCGGTGCCGTCCAGGCCGCCTTCCTGGCCAACGGCTTCTAGACGGCCGCCGCCTCCTGGAAGAGGTCGCGGTGGGGAAGCCGGGTGCCGAAGCGGGCCCGCAGTTTACGGAACAGGGCCGAGATGTCCTTGGTGAAGCGGGCGCCGCGCCAGGCCGAGGTGTTGCTCACCAGGATCCAGCACTGCCCGTCGGGATAGACCTTCACGATGGCCGATGTCCCTGAGAACGAGCCCGTCCGGGTCCATTCGCCCAGCTGGTTGCAGTCGGTCCAGCCCAGGGCATAGGTGTCATCGTCCACATAATGCGTCATCTGCATCACGGAGAACGGGTCCAGGATATCTTCCATGGGCCCGTAGCCGTCTATACAGGAAACCAGCCGCGCCAGTTCCGGGGCCGACCCGGTCCAGGCGCCGGCGCCCAGGAGGCCGGTGACGTCGTTGCCTCCGTAACACTTCTCCACGTTGGCGAAACGTCCGTCAAAGGAAGGCACCAGTTCGCTGTCGGGCTGCATGTAATAGCGGGTTTCGCCGGGCAGGCGGTCGGACAGGTAATTCCCGCCGATGCGGAAGCCCAGGCAGCCGGCCGGACCGAAGACCTCCTGCTGCATGAAATCCTCGTAGGACAGCCCCGAAGCCTTCTCGATGGCCAGGCTCAGCAGCAGGTAGCCAAAGTTGGAATACTCCTGCCAGGTGCCGGGCTCGAAGGTCAGGCGCCTGGCCACTTGCTTCTGGACCAGCAGCGACGGGGACGGGGGCGTGCTCAGGCCGTGGTTGCGCATGAAGGTGAGGGTGGAGAACATGACGTCGCCGCCGCGGGCGGTGAATCCGCCCTGGTGGCGCAGCAGGTGTTCCACCGTGATGAGATAGTAGTTCTCGTCCCGGATCCACGGATCGTACTCGCTGAGGATGCCGCAGGGGCCGAAAACCGGCGTGTCCAGGAAGAGTTTCCCTTCCTCCTGCAGCCGCATGATGCCGATGGCCGTGAGCAGTTTGGACACGGAAGCGAGGCGGAAGCAGGTGCCGGGGGTCATGGGGGTTCTTTCATCGGCCATGCCGTAGCCTTTGGCATAGACCAGGGAATCGTTCCGGACAATGGCCAGGGAGGTCCCGTGCAGGGACCAGAACTGCATGAAACTGTCAATGGCGTGGTCCAGGCGCCGGAGTTCGGGGATTTCCGACATCCCGTTCTCCAGGGTGGCGTTCAGGTCCTGGACATAGGCCGGGGCCGCCGGGACCAGGGGCTGTTCTTCCTTCCCCCGCAGGAGCAGGCAGCCCGCGCCCACAAGGAGCGCCAGGAGCAGGACGATGCGGATGAGGCGGCTAGACATGGATGCGTCCAGCCCGCCGGCCGAATTCGATGATGAGGTCGGCCGTCCCCTCGATGCCCAGGATGGAACTGTCCACGCACAGGTGGTAGTTGGAGGCCACGCCCCAGGCGCCGAATGTGTAGTAATTGTAGTAGGTTTCCCGTGTGCGGTCCTTCCGGCGCATGAGGTTTTCGGCCTCCTCGGCCGTCAGGCCCTCGTTCTCGACCAGGCGCTGGATGCGGTAGGACTCCGGCCCGCACACGAAGACATTCAGGCAGGGCAGGTCGCGGAGGATATAGTCGGCACAGCGGCCGATAATTACGGCGTCTCCTTTTTCGGCAATGCTGCGGATGACCTCGCTCTGCGCCTTGAACAGGAGGTCGTCGTTCACGTAGGCGCTGTCCAGGTAGCTCATCCGGCCCGAAGTGAAGAAACTGGAGGCCGAGAAGATGCTGCGCTTCTTTTCCCCGCCCGAAAACAGGTCCTTGGAATAGCCGCTTTCCTCGGCCGCCTGGGAGATGAGTTCGTTATCGTAGAAGGGGATATTCAGCTTGCGGGCGAGGGCCTGTCCCACATAACCGCCGCCGCTGCCGAAGCTTCGGCCGACATTGATGATGGTATGCATGGCGTCTTTCATGGTTGGTCGTCAGATCTGGCTTCCCAGCACCGAAGGGTCGTCTCCGTCCTTGAGCCGTCCCAGCTTGCGGAGCAGGGCGAGTCCCAGGATGGCGGTGATGATGGCCGAGATGGAGTCCGAGATGGGGAAGCTGTACCACACGCCGGCGTCGGATTCCAGGAGGGCGGGAAGGATATAAATGCAGGGAAGCAGGAAAAGCAGCTGCCGGGACAGGGAGAGGAAGATGGATTTTTTCACCATGCCCAGGCACTGGAACAGGTTGGTGGTGACCATCTGGAATCCCACGATGGGGAAGACCATGTTCATGAGCCTCAGGCCATTGGCGGCCATGTCCAGCAGGGCGGGGTCGTTGGTGAAGATGCTGGCGGTGGGCCGGGGCAGGAAGACGGAAACCAGAAAGCCCAGCGTAGTGACCAGGGTGGCCCAGAGGGCTGTTTTCAGGTACACTTCCCGCACGCGCCCATATTGCCGGGAGCCGTAATTGTAGCCGGCGATGGGCTGCATGCCCTGGTTGAAGCCGAAGACCACCATGACGAAGAGGAAGGTGATCCGGTTCACGATGCCAAAGGCACCCAGGGCCAGGTCTCCGCCCCATTTTACCAGCTGCTGGTTGATGAACAGCACCACGATGCAGCTGGCCAGGTTCATCAGGAAGGGACCCATGCCGATGGACAGGGAATCCTTGGCGATGCGCCAGTCCACCCGGTATTCCCGGATTTTCCGGGGCAGGTTGAGGAAGCGCTCCGGATTGAGGAAATAGCGGAAGGTGATGGTGAGGGCCATGAGCTGGCACAGCACCGTGGCGATGGCCGCTCCCTGGATGCCCAGGCCCAGCACGAAGATGAAAACAGGGTCCAGGATGGCGTTGGAGGTCACGGTGAACAGGGTGAGCCCCATGGCCAGCCTGGGATTCCCCGACGAGCGCACGATGTTGTTGAGGCCGAAGTACAGGTGCGTGACCGCATTCCCCAGGGCGATGATGGTCATGTAGCTGCGGGCATAGGGGAGGGTGGCGTCGCTGGCCCCGAAAAAGCGCAGGATGGGATCCATCCACAGCAGGGTGACCAGGGTGAACAGGAAGCCGGAAATCACGTTCAGCGTGACCTCGTTGGCCAGGACCCGTTTGGCCACCGGGTAGTTTTTCTGGCCCAGCAGCACGGAAATCATGGTGGAGGCGCCCACGCCCACCAGCGTGCCGAAGGCCGTGGAGATGTTCATGAGCGGGAACGTGACAGCCAGACCGGCCATGGAAAGGGAACCCACGGAGGGGATGTGGCCGATGAAGATGCTGTCCACCATGTTGTACAGCGAGGACGCTGTCATGGCGATGATGCCGGGGATGGCGTATTGTCTGAGGAGGGCGCCTACGGGTCTGGTGCCCAGTTCGGTAGGGGCTGCGGCGTTGCTCATGGGCTAGTCCTCGGTGAACTCCAGTTCAAACAGCAGGGGAGCGTAGCCGGGGATGGCGTCGCCTTGGCCGCTGGTCGAGTAACCCAGCGGGGAGGTGAACAGGACAACGGCTTTCTGGCCTTTCCAGTGCATGGAGAACAGGCCGGCCTTGAAACCCTTGACCAGCTTGTTGCTGCCGCCCATGGTGATGTCGCCGTATTCGGAGGCCAGGGTCACGCTTGCCGGTTCATAGGTCCGGGAAGGGTTGTAGATGCCGGCATCCTTGGCTGTCCTTTCGTCGGTGGTGTCGAAGATCTGCCCGTTGAGGAGGCGTCCGGTGTAGTTGAGCTTCACGGAAGCGCCCGAGGCAAGTTTCTCCAGGCCGATGAAGGCCGTGGTGTCCGACACGAAGTAGAAGGAACTGTCGGCCGGGATGTCTTCCCCTACGGCCCGGCTCTTGACCTGGGCCCCGTAATGCCGTTTTACGTAGGTGGTGAGGCTGTCTTTTTCCCAGCGGACGGGGTCCTCGATCTGGCATACGGGCGTGATGGTGTAGATGTAATGCGTGGAGGAGGTAGCGGCGTCAATGTAATCCTGCATGGTGGCATAGCGGTAGGTGGTGGTGAGCCAGGCCGGGATGACGGCCGTGCGGGTACCGCCCATGCGCATGTCTTCCAGCATGGCGTCCACGCCTGCGGGCATGTAGCCTTCTCCGGTGGCATAGACGCCGGGGCCATAATAATTGCCCTGCACCCAGGTGCCCAGTTGCTGGGCCAGGCGCTCATCGTCCGTGGAGGTGATGGTGCCGGTGAGGGTGCGGATGGTGACGCGGGCCTGGGTATAGGCCTTGGACTTGTCCCAGGCGGCACCCGTGCCGGGTTCGTCGGAGAGGATGTAGATGCCGTTCTCCTGTTTGGGCGTTACGCCGGGATGGTATTCGGCCATCCACAGTTCCAGGTATTGGCGGGAGACTTCCCCGGTGGAGGGGCTGTTGTCCTTGGCACAGGAAGGAAGGAGGGCCAGGGCGCCCAGGGCCAGGGGAATGCCGTATTTTCTCAAAAGATCAGTCATTGTAAATTTGTTCAATCCATATCTGATAGACCAGGGCAGCATTTGCAGGAATCATGCCGTGCTCTTTCTTGCCGAAGCCATATTTGCCATTAAAGAGGATGTATCCTTCGTCCTGGGCCTTCACGCCCAGCAGGCCCCGCCGCAGGCCTTCCAGCAGCGACCCGTCCAGCCGGAGGGTGTCCAGCTTGAACTGCGCGGTGTCCGAGAGCGTCCAGCCGGCGCTTTTGGCCACGGACTCCCGATTGGTGGCGATCAGGTTCGATTTACTCACGGAGGAAGAGGTGAGGGTGTAGCAGGCGTAGTGCAGGGACACGCGTCCGCCTTCCCGCAGGGAATCGCGGTGGGCCGGCAGGGTGTCGTGCAGGATGAGGCGGTAGGCCCCGTCGCTCAGCGTAAGGCGGGCGTTCGTATCGGCCTTCATCTGCGCCTCCAGGAACTTCTCGATGTTGGTGGTCTGCTTGTCATAGGTGGTCTGGACGGCCTGCTTGGAGCAGGAAAGGGCCCAGACGGCGGCGAGCAGGACGGCAGCGAATATGCAGGTGGAACGTTTCATCATGCAAGGAAGGATTTCAGGACGTGGACAAGATAGGCGGGCGCCTCCTCGGGGGAAGCGATATCGGCCCCGATGAGCAGTTTGCCGCCGGCTGCGTTCTCATGGCCACCGCCATGGAAGTAGCGCTGGGCCAGCTGCTGGGCCGATGTGCCTTTCTTCGAGCGGACGGACACCCGGAAATGGTCCCCGTTCTCCTTCAGGAGGACGCTCAGGCGCACGTTGGCAATGGAAAGCGGCACGTTCACCAGGCCCTCGGACTCTCCTTCGCGGAGGTCGAAGCGTTCCTGGATGGCCCGGGTGAGGATCATGTAGGCGGCGCCTTCCGGGAGCAGCTGCATGCCTTCGTGCTGCATGTATCCCATGATCCGGACCCGGTTCTCCCGGTATTCCTGGTACAGGTGCTGCAGGATGCTGTCCCGGTCCACGCCCAGCTCCAGCAGCTGCGACGCCATCTGGAGCGTGGAAGGATAGACGGAGTTGGCGAAGTTGTTGGTGTCCGTGGTCATGCCGGTCATCAGGGCCGTCCCCACCGGGACGGAAACCGGACCGCCCAGGCCTTTCAGGAGCCAGTAGAGGAGCTCGCAGGACGAGGAAACGTCGGGGGTGGAGAAGACCAGGTCGAAATCGGCCGATTCGGGATTCAGGTGATGGTCGATGAGGACCTTGCGGGCCTTCGATGCCTGCAGCAGGGGAGCCAGCGCATCCGTGCGGGAGAAACCGTTGCAGTCTTCCAGGACAATGAGCTCCGTTTCCCGGATGCGGGCCTCGGCGGCCTGCGGATCGGCATCGTGGAAAAGGAAGGGAATTTCCGGGGGCAGGATGAAGCGGAGGTTGTCGGCCGGCGTGTCCGAAAACAGGCACACGACGTCCTTCCCGCGGGTTTTCCGCAGGTATAGGGCCAGGGCCGACGTGACCCCCAGGGCATCGCCGTCGGGGTGGGTGTGTCCCACCACGGTGACTTTCGCGGCACCCTCCAGGAGAGTGTCCAGACGGCGCAGCCCTTCTTGTCTCAGGCAAGGGAACATGACACGCTGTTTTGCGAGGGCAAATTTACAAAAAGATATTGCTTTTGAGAAATCATTTTGTTAACTTTGTCGGAACTTATGAAAAATGTAAAACAACAAAATAATGAACAAAGCACTCAAAATCGTCCTTGAAATCCTTCTGGCCGGCTTGATCGTGGGCCTCGCCTGGGCCACGGTCGCCAGCATCCAGAAACCGGTAAAATTCAACGAAGAAGTGGCGGCCCGCTCCAAGGTGGGCATCCAGCGCCTCAAAGACATCCGTACCCTCCAGGAGGCTTTCAAGAGCTCCTATGGCCGTTTCAGTCCTTCGGTGGATTCCCTCAAACTCTTCTACGAGACCGGCAAGATGGACATCGTGATGCAGATCGGTTCCAATGACGACTCCCTGGCCGTGGTGAATACGGAGGCCATCAAGAAGGCCAACCGCAAGCTCAAGGGCGCCGAACTCACCGCCAAGCTGCAGGAAGCCTATGCCCAGGGCCAGCGTGTGGTGTTCTCTGTTACTACCCAGATCCCGGTGCGTGACACCCTCTTCAACAGCCGTCCGGACTTCTGCATCGACTCCTTGTACTATATCCCGTTCTCCGGCGGTCAGAAGACCGAGATGGAGGCTGTGATCAAGAAGGTGTCCGGCGTGCAGGTTCCGCTGTTCGAGGCCCGTATGCCTTACCGTGCCCTTTGCAAGGGGCTGGACAACCAGCTGCGCATCAACCTGGATGCCGCCCGCAAGGACCAGAACAAGTACGAAGGCCTGCAGGTGGGTAGCATCTCCATCCCCAACAACAACGCGGGTAACTGGGAGTAGTCCGGATGGACCGCATCCAAACATCAATTTCGGGAATATCCATTCAAGTTTCCTTGAGTGGATATTCTTTTAAGGTCGTCACCCCGTCCGAGGTGCAGGCATCGGCCTGGCTGGGTTCGGAACGCCTCTTCACGACGCCGGAGTTCCAGCGCCGCTATGACCGGGTGGAGATTTCCCTGCTCACCCCCAAGGTGGCCCTGGTCCCCGAGTCTTTCTTCAATCCGGCCGCGGCCCGCGTCGCCCTGGCGGAAGTGACCGCCCTGGAAGAAGGCGATTACGTGGAGTGGGTGAACGTTCCCGGCACCGGGGCCGTGCTGGTGTATTCCAATACCATCGGCGAGTCTCTCTCCAAGGTGCTCTCCCAGACGGTGCTGCCCGCTTCGGGCGAGCCGGTGAAGGTGCTGCCGGAGATGTACTATCTCCTGACGGCGCTGGAAGAGCTTTCCGAATACAACAAGATGGTGGCGTCCTGGCGGGACGGCTGGCTGCACCTGGTCATCGCCCAGGGCAAGAGCCTCCGCCTGGCCAATGTCTTCGCCGCGCCGGATTTCACCACGGCCGAGTACTTCCTTTTCCTGGCGCTCAAGCAGCTCCAGCTCAATCCGGAGGTTTCCACCCTGTGCTTCCGTACGCCGCTGGAAATGGATGCCCAGATGTCCCTGTACCGCTATTTCAAATCCGTGGTCCAGCTATGAGAATCATCGGCGGAAAACTGAAAGGGAAAGTGATCCTTCCGCCGGCCGGCTACAAGGCCCGGCCCACCACGGACTTTGCCAAGGAGGGCCTGTTCAACATCCTGGACAACGAGTATGAATTCCAGGACCTCCAGGTGCTGGACCTTTTCGGGGGCACCGGTTCCATCGCCTTCGAGTTCGCTTCGCGCGGGGCCCGGCGCGTGTACTGCGTGGAGATGGCCCGCGAGAATGCCACGTTCATCAAGCAGGAAGCTGCGCGCCTGGGGCTGGATGCCGTAACCATGGTGCGGGACAATGTCT
>JAEEGK010005911.1_pt1 | contig 29567 bp, 17 predicted proteins | sample 8958771 | NCBI WGS metagenome assembly JAEEGK01 (sample SAMN16246547, study PRJNA631951) | gut metagenome | biome: gut microbiome; feature: rumen; material: SC-attached | host: Bos | place: Iran: Karaj | collected 2018-10 | reverse complement strand
ATAATCCTATTAATAATAATAATAATATACAAAGTAATAATAGTATGATGTCTAATATGACTAATAATTATCTTAATAATGAGCTAAGAAATCAAATGAATAATACTAATAATTATCAATTTATTAATAATAATAATGAAGAAACAAAAGATATAAATGAAAGAATAGATAATTTAGAAAAAAATATATTTAGTATAAGAGAAGAATTAAATAATATTTCATCAGGTTTAAAATTATTTTTAGATAAAGAATACTTTTTATATAATTTTAAAGATACGATTAAACAAATATGTTATAATTTTTTTTCTGAAAAAATGGATAATAATCAACAAAGAAATAATGAAAACTTAGAAAGTAATGAAAATGAAGAACAAGATTATTCTCAATATAATAGTGATTTTAATGAAAGCAAAAATAATAGAAATAATCCAAATATTTCCAAAAAGGAAAAATTAGGAATAGAAGACAGAATAAATAAAAAAATAGATGAAAAATTGGAATATTTATGTAATAATTTGAAAAATCAAATTTTTGAAAAATATTTACAGCCATCAATTAATGAGATTGAAAAATCAATGAAACAAAATATTGAAGACATTAAAGAAAAAGTTGATTCTATCAATAATACAAATATAAGCAATAATTCAAATCTAATGAAAAACAATCATAAATATTATAATATAATTGAAGATGATGAAAAAAATAATAATTATAATAACAATTATAATGGTTCTTTAGAATTAAATAATAGAAATGAAGAACAAAATTCTAAAGGAGATATTTATCATAAAACTTCTTCGAAAGTAAAAAGACAAAAATACGAAGAAATTAATAGATTAGGAGAAAAATTATATGATAAGTTAGTTGAAAAAGAAAAAAAATTAGAAGAATTTAAAATTGAAACAACTAATTATTTTAAAAAAAGAATGAAGAAAGATAATAAAAAATTACAGGATAGCTTAAATAGTTTAAAATAATTTTATTATTTTTTTTGAACTATATGAAAAAATTTATTTTAATTTATATTATTTTTAACAAAAAATGAAAATTAAATTTTTTTTTATTTTATTTTCATTTTATTCAATATGTTATTCATCAATTGTAAATATATTTGATTCAATGTTAAATTTATTTTCCTATAATAAAGATAATACTGAGTTTATTAAACTGTTAGTTAATGAAATGTTAAAAGAAATATCTAATGTAACATTTGAATCAAATGAGGAAGATAATAAATGTTTTAATGCTCTAACACAAAATTTAAAAACTACAAAAAAACTTTTTTCAGCATGTGGAAAATATCTAGGTGATTTTGGTTTTGAGGATATATGTGAAGAGATAAATATACAGAAAGAACAAGAAAAAGATGATGTAGTTAATTATTTTTTATTAAATTTTACTCTAGTTATTCCTTTATTTAATGTAACTTCTCAATACAATGAATTACATTTTTTAAATGAAAGTAAATCAATAATGGGTTTATGTTTATATAATTGTTGTATGAAGTTCTTTAATAAATTTATTAATGAAGATAATGTAAAATTCATAAATTTTATCAATGAAACTACTGGTATAAAAAATGGAAAACTAGGATTTGTTACTAATGATATTATTGACAAAAAAATAGAAAAAAATGGTAATGATTTTTGGTTATTTTGGTTTTTTTTTATTTTAACTTCTGTTTGGTTTATTTTCTTGATAATATATTTTTTTATTAAAATTTGCCAAAACAAGGAAAATAAAAAGATAATTATTTCTAATGAAAATATTAATGAATTAGAGAATAAAGATGATGAATATATTGAATTTAAAAATAAAAATCAAAATAATGAAAAAGAAGAAATGAAAGATTTTAAATATAAATTAAACCAAATATTAAGTGCTTGTGAAATAACAAAAATGGTTGAAAAATTATTTACAGTATCTAATGATTTATATAATAATAAAGGATTAGAGTCCCTAGCTTTTATAAGATGTATTGTTGCATTTTTTATAATATATTATTATACTTTTTATGCATTAATATATTTTCCTCCTAAAGATCAATTCAATCCTAATTTTTTTACTCATTTCAGTTTTTTCTTTATTCGATTATCTGGAATGTCTTTTATATGTTATATTATTCTCGATGGGACAGTTATGTCATTTAAATTAATGTGTAAAATAAGAAATTATTTTATATATGAAGTTCATTCTGAAATATCAATTATTTTATTTTTAAAATTTTTTTGTAATTCATTTTCTAACATGTTTATTTTTTTTTTTATTTTTGGATTTTTTTATAATTGTAGTATTTATTTCAATTATAAGTTTTTATTTACAGATTCTAAAAATTGGTTAAATTTAGGATTTTTGTTTAATTATTATTCACAGTATTTTTTAATAGAGGAGAATAATGAAATATTTTTAACTAAAAATTTCCATGAAATCCTTTATATTCCTTTTAAATATGTAAAAGAAAGTTTTTCTTTTTATAAAAATTTAAATGATAATAATATAACAGATTATTCAATTATGAAATCATTTACTTATGATTTTGTATATATTTCAATAAATGAATTTTATTCATTTATAATTGCATTAATATTAATTTATTTATGTTGTTATTTACGTTTAAAGTTATTTGATATTTGTTTATTTATCATTATGATAATTTATTTTTTTTTATCCATTATTTATTTTGGATTTACAACTGTTCAAAATAACATTTGTGATATAAAATATAAAATGATAATAAACCAAGATTGGTTTGAAAAAAATCCAATTTTATTTCAAAATGTATATTTTATTGGAGTCATTATTGGAATAATATATTTTTATTATAAAGATCTGAAATCAAATGTTCAATTATATAATTATTATGATAATACTGATAATGAATATTCTCCTTTTAATCTTTGTGCTAATTTTGTTCGATTTATTATTCCAATTAACAATAGTTTAAAAAAAATAATATTATTTTTCAGTATTATTTTTATTGTTTTAATTTCTTGTGATTTTAATATTTTTATATATCTAAATAATAATGATACTCTTTGGTCTATATATAATGAAAATGAAAATCCATCAAAAAAAAATATAATGATTTATTTTTATCATTTCACATATTATTCCAAAGTGTTTTTTATATTTTTCTTTAGTCTAATTTTAATTTTATTATTAACACTTTCAAAATCAGATTTTTTTTATTCTTTAATTCATTTGAAATTTATTAACTTTTTAGAAAGAGAAAGTAGGGTTATTCTTTGTTGTTCACAGGCAGTTTTATTATTATGTGTTTGTGCTTTTAGATATCAATTTATTTTAGAGCATACAGCTTTTTTTATTCATTCAATTGGGATTTATTTGTTTATTCTTTTAGTATCAACAATAATAACAATATTTATTGAAATTCCTATAAAAGAAATAATTAAATATTTTACAAGAACACTTGATTGGGAGCTTTATTATTCAAAAGAATTAACAAATGAAATAAGTGAAGATAATTTTTTATTATTAAAAGACTTTAATAATGATAAGTTAATAATAGAGAGTAAAAAATAGTTATAAAAAAGAATTTTTAAAAGAAATATATTAACAGTAATCAAAAAAAAATTTAATTATTACAATATAGTATTTAATACATTTAATAAGTATTTTTAAATCTTCAAATATATTAATATTGTTTAATTCATATTAATCATTTAAAATTAGTAAATCATAAATTAACATAATATAGAAAAGATTAAAGATTTTTAAATTTTCATTTTTAAATTTTTTATTTATAACTTCTTTTAATATTTTATAAAAAATGTCAAACTATTTATATTCATCTAAAATAAAATTCCAAGTTGAATATCAAGGAATGATTAAATCAACCGAAATAGCTCCATATAAAAACATAGAATATTTAATTAAAATAGCAAAAAATTTATATTTCCCTATTGAAAAACAAATAAAAATATTATATAATCAAACTGATATTGTTCCATTTAATCAAAGAGTTTTAGGCGATTTTTTTAAAAAAAAAAATCAAATAATTTTAAAAATAGTACCACCAGACTTTAATTCAACAATTCGAAAATTAAATGAATCAAAATTTTTATGTGAATGTAATAAAGAAAATTATTCAAACTATTGTAGAAATTGTAAAATGTATATTTGTGATTCATGTGAATTAAACGTTCATGAAGGACATAGAATAATTAAATTAGATATAAATAATTTAATTGAGAATATAAAAATGTATATAAATATATTAAATAATGAAATGAAACTTAATATAAAAAAAGCAGAAAATTATAATGAAAAAGTAAAAAAAGAAGAATATGATATAAGTAATATTCATCATAAAATAAAAGATAAATTCAACAAAGTATTTATTATCTATAGTGAAATGATTAATAGTTTAAAAAAAACCACAAACATTGAAAAAATAATTAGTGATTATAAAATGCAAACCAAAATAACTCTAAGTGAAATTGATGAAATTTTACAAAATATTTATAATAAATATACAAAAGGAAAAAGAAATATGAATATAGAAGAATTTAAAAGTTATTTTAATGAAATTAGTCAAAAAGAAGATTTACTTAATATTCAATCTGTTGAAATTTATTCTATAAGAGTTAGATATGAATTGAATGAAAAAATGAAAAATATGTGTGATACAATTGAACAAATTATTGAAAAAACTTTAAATAAGAATAATGAATTTAATCTTGATACTAATAATAAATATTTGTATGATTTAATAATAGAAAATAATAAAAAAAAAAAAGATAATAAGGAAGATAATAAAGAAGATGAAAGTTCAAATAATGAAAATGAAAATAATGAAAATGATATAAATAATGAGGATAAAGAAAATTATAATAATGAAATTGATAATGATAACAATAATGAAGATGATGAAAATGATGATTTAAAAAATAATCCTTAATAAATTCAAAATAATTAAAAAATTAAATAAATATTCTTCATAGAAATTCTTTGAATATTTTTAAAATAAAAACTTTTCAATATATAATTTATTTTTTTATTAATTATTATAAATTAAATAATTTTTGAATTATTTTATTTCATTACTTTCTTTTTGTTTTTCTTCTTCATCTTCATTATGTAAATTAATTGCATTTTCATTATTTTCATTTTCATTATTATTAATATTATTTTTTTCACTTTCATCATTATTAATATTATTAGTTTCATCATTATCAATATTTCCATTATTATTATTTTCATCAAAATTATTTTTATCAATATTTCCTTTATTATTATTTTCATTAATATTAATATAATTATCAGTATTTCCATTAATATTAGTTTCATTTATATTATTATTATTAATATTTCCATTATTATTCGTTTCATTTATATTATTATAATTGTCAGTATTTCCATTATTTTTATTTTCATTTAATAATTTCTTTTGATTTTCTTTATCTACATTATTTTCTTCTATGATTGATTTAATTTTATCATTTAAATCATTAATTTCTTTAGAAACATCAGAACTTTCAAATCTTAATAATTCTTTAAATTTTTCAGTATTTTCTTCTAATAATTTAGTAATAGGATTTTTAAATAATTCTTTATTCGTTTCAACTACATTAATTAATTTTTTACATCCATTACTTAAATTTTCTTTATTTGTTTTATTTTGTATATTACTCAGGATATAATTAACAAAAGTATTTGAAATTTTTTCAGCATCATCAGAATTAATTTTATCTATATTATTAATTGTTGTCACTTCAAGAAGATCTATAATATATGAGAAAAATGATGAATATTGACTTTCAGAGATATTTTTAATTTTTTCAAAATTTTTATTATCTTTTTCAATTTCATCATAATAAATTTTAGGTACCAATCTTTTATTATTATAATTATAAAATGGTTCAAATTTAAAATATTCATTGTTTTTTAAATTATGAAAAACTTTTTTATATAATTCTTCACATTTATTTTCATATTCATTGAGATTATCTTTATTATAATATCTCATCATATCATATTCTTTGAAAATTTTATTTTCATCATTTTCATTAAATTCAATAATATTCTCTTTTTTATTTTGTATTTTATCATAATTTAAAATATTCAAAATATTAGGACTTTTTACCAATCTTTCATAAACTAATAAATAAGCATTTTTACATTTTTCTCTTCTAAAATTAAACATACCATTTCTTCCATTATTCATAAAATTCCCTTGATTACTATTATCATTATCGTCATTTAAACTTCCACCAAAAGTTTCTTCTTCTAATCGACTAATATCAAATTTTGATATTGAACTATCATTAAATTCTAACCAAGAAGAATTAACATTATCATCATTTGAATTAAAATAACTTATATTTCCATTACCATCTCTAATTGTATTTATATATGAATAATAATGACCTGAATCTGCAGAACCAACATGAACAACAACACCAACTAAATTATAATCATAATATTCATCACATTTAAAATATATATTTTCACTTTTATTTTCTTTATCTTTTAATATATTTTCAATAGTATAATTTTTTAAATTTATTTTTTTTGAAAATTCTAATCGACTATTTATTTTTTCATTATGATCAATTTCCCAATTATAAAAAATTCTTTGTAAATGAATAATTAATACATTTGGTAATGATGCTAAAATATTTCTTTTTGAAATCCTACATTTTTTTTTACAACCATCACATTCATAACCATCAATATGTTCTTCAGTAATATATTTATCTAAAGAATCATTTAAATTTTTCATATTTTTAACTTCTAAACTTAAAAAAACAGAAGGTTCATATCTATAAGAAACATTACCACATTCTAAACAAGTAATTAAAGAACAATTTTTACCACCAAAAATATTACTAATCATATTTTTATATTCTGAACTCTTTGAAGATTGTTCTAATCTATCTAAAAAAATAGCTAAAAATTCTTGAGTATCCTTTTGTTCATATAATTTTGTAGGATTACCATCAAAATCTTTAAATGAATATGTAAAACCAAATGGATCATAATCTACTCTTTCAGATAATAATAAATATGAAAATAATTTTTGTAATTGATGAAACATATTATCGTCAATTTTTTCATTTCCTCTGTTTCTTTCTGAATTTATAAAATTTCGTTTTTGATTATCATTTAATTTTAGTACTGTATATCTTAATGTTGGTGTCATATAAAATTGCTGCATTGTACTATTCATATAACATATACAACCTAAATTTTTTAAACCTACATAATCAAATTTTCTTTTTTCAAAACATGTTCTGTATTGTTTTGATGTGTCAATTTCATTAATTTGAGAATTTTTCTTTGATATTGATTCTTCAATTGAAAAATATAATTTGAAATTTTTAAAATTATCTTTAAGAAGAACCAAAATTAAAAGATAGGATGAATTCAAAATTTCGATATTTAGTGCTCTATTTATAATTTTTTTTTTTTTTATTGTGTCTATATTTATAAATTCCATTTTCTCAGAATCCTCAATTTCTATTATTTTATCAGTTAATTTATTTTTTAATGAATCTTCTTTTTTTTTTTCATTTTCTTCATTTTCATCTGAATAAAAAATTATTTTAAATAAAATATTTTCAAAAATTTGACTTTTTTCATTTATTTCTTTTTTAATATTTTCATTTATTTCTATTAATTTTGCTAAAATTCTCAAATAACTTGACAATTGTTCATCAGTTAATTTTGGTTGTTTAAAATTAATAGTTAATTCATCATTAATTTCATTATTTATTTTTTGACTAAAAGAATTTAAATCAAAATTATTATTTAAAACAAATTTATCATTTTTATCATTATAAGTACATAATAAATAAATAAAACAATTACATATAGAATTATTAATTTTATCCTTATTACTCATATTGTTTTCAATTTTTTCAAATAATTTGGAAATTATATTATATTTTTCTTTTGAAATTAAAATATTACACATTCTAATTAATGCATTTTCAAAAGAAAGTCTTGTTTCATCTTTTTCTGAATTTAAACCATTTAAAATTAAATCAATTAACTTATCATCATTTGATGTATCTTCAATATTTGGAATTAATATTATTATTAATTGAATTATTTCATTTATTATATTGTTGTCAAATTTTTTTTTTATACTTATATCAATTATAATAATTAATGAAGAAAACATTTCTTTGTTTGTAAAAATATCATTAATTTTTTTTGTCAAATTTTCATTATTTAAATATTTAAATAATTCTTCATTATCATTTATAGACTCAATGGAATTAATATAAATAAGTTTAATTATTTTAGTTAATAATTCAAAACATATAAAATCGATATTATTATTATCATTTTTTTCTGTGATTTTTTTTAATTCTTTAATAAAAGTATCAATAATAAACTTATATCCATCTGATAAAATAAAAATTTTAATCCATTCTTTAAACTCATTAAATTTATTACCATTTTCAATAATATATTGAATTATAATACAAACATAACAAAAATAATAGATATTCCCATTCATAATTAAATTATCCCAATCAACATTAATTAAATCTTTAATCCCTACAATTTGATTGTAAATATTACAATTTGTACTTAATCCAATAGCAAAATTAAAAATATCAACTTTATCATAATTTTCTTTCATAATATCAAATAAAGCTTTAATAAGTGAATCATTATTTCCTAAAATATATCTAAGCATAGAATTTTTATCTTTATTTTCTTCATAATACCCTTCATTAATTTTTTTTAAATCTCCTCTATACCCAGTAGCTTTGATATTTTCAAGAACTAATTTAGGTCTATTAATAGCAGAATCTTTATACCAATTTACAAATTCATCTCTTTCAATATAACCATCATGATTTTTATTTTTTTCATTCATTAATTTAGTTACTCTTGAATCTTCTACAGTTATTTCATCTTTTGCATTTGTTACATCTTTTACAAAATGTGCTAAATCTTTCGCTGACATTTTATTATTTGATGAATAATAATCAAACCAATCATTAAATATTTTTACTACTTCATCTATTACATTATTTTGGGAATCTAATATATCTTTGTCTATTATTTGACGTTCTAATTGATTTGATGTAATGTAAAATTGACTTTTATTTTTTATGTTTAATTCATTTAATGTTTTACCATTGTCATGATTATTTAATTCCATTCTATTATTATTATTTACTTTATTATTATTTAATAAATTAGTTCTTAAATTAAATGTATTTGAAAGTTTATCATTTTCATTATTTGAATTTATGATTAATTCAAATTTCATAAAGTCATGATGATAATTTAATAAATTTGATATTTGAGTTTTAAAATTATAAAAAGTACTATTTGAATAAATATTAATTATTCTAGTTTGGGTATTAATATTATATGGTAAATTAATATAACAAATAATACTAATTAACTCACTTTTTATTGTTGATAAATGTGATGTGACACCTGCAGTACCATTTTCTTCATTTAAATACATTAAATTTGTCAATATTGAAATACACTTATTTACAATTTCACTGTTATTATTAGAATTTTTTATTTCTTCAAGACATAAATCAACTAAACTTTGTCTATTATTCATATATAAATTATTAAGCAATTTTATTCCTTTATCTATTATTTCATTATTATTATTTTCGAATATTATTTTTTTTAATTCTGAAAAACCTTTTAAATTTTTTGGATTAATTTCACTTTTTATTATTATATTATTTTGATTATCTTTTTCTATATTTATTCTATTTTCATTTTCATTCATTTCTATAAATACTTGTAGAAATGTTTCAAAACCTTCAATAGATAAATGATTAGTTAAATTATTTGATTTATCTGTAAATAATTTAAATATTTTTTCCTCAATTCCAATTAATTTCCTTTCCTTTTTTATTAATGATTGAAGCCATTTATAAAAACATTTTTCATCATTTTCATTATATTTATTTAATACTAAAAATCTATAAACAAAATCAATTGGAGATTCTCCATCAATATTCCATATATTATTTTTTATTAAATTGTTTAAAAATTCAATTCTATTCTTAACTATTTTTTCATGTTGATTTTTATCTATTTTTTCTTTATTAGAATAATAATCTTCAAAAGATTTTTTATATATATTTAATAAATTATTATTTTCTATTATTAATTTATTTAAATCTTCATCAATCATTAAATTTGATTTGTTTAAATATAAAGATAATATTCTATATCCAATTGAAAGATATTTTTCATTTTGAATAAATTCAAGAGCTTGATTAACTACTTTAATTTTTATTAGAGATTGCTTAATTGATATTTCATATATTTTTCTTATAATATTATTAACATATTTACTTTGTTTATTTTCCTTAATAAATTCAATAAATTTATCTAAATAATTTCCAATTATTTCATTATCATTTAATTCATTTATTAAATTAAAAATTAATTCAATTTCTTCTTCACTCATTTCACTATTAATATTTGAATTTTCTTTTTGAATTGAATTTAATATTTTAATTATTACTGGTTTAATATGTTTTTCATCTGTATTTAAATTAGATGATATTATGTCATTTAAAATTTTTAATACCATTCTTTTTTCATCTAAATCACCTGTTTTTGTGGCATTCCATATTAAACTTAATTCATCTTCTGACAGTTTATCATTTGTTAATAATATTTCAATTAATTCTTTACTTTTACTCACTAATTGTACATGACTATTTGGGCCATAAATTTCATAAATTATATTATTATTTTTAATAATATCAATTAATATTTTTTTAAAATCATCATCATTTTTATGTATTTTTATTAAATCACTTATTGATTTAATTGATGTTGTTCTTTTATCTAAAAAATTTGTCTTTAGCATTTTTATAGCAAAATTAAGTGAAAAAATTTCAATTAAATATTTATTATTTTTATCTTCATTATTAAATCCATTTACATTTGAATATAATTTGAGAACTTCAGACATTAAATCACTTGTTTCTTTTTTTATATTTCTTAAATCATTAACTGATAAATTATTAACATAATCTAAAAAACATTTATATAATTTTTGAGATAATTCTTTAATTAAAGGTTTATATAAATAACCAAATACAATTTTGAAAAATACAAAAATAAACAATACTATTTCACTATTATCAACTTTTTTATCATTTTCATTTTTCAAATTATTAATATAATTTAACATAATATCAAAACAATTTAAATTCCCAAATTCTATTAACATTAAATTATAATAATATTCATAATTAATATATCTCCCAATAGTAATAGTTTTTTTTCCATTTAAATAAAAATCTTCAATTTGATCATCAATATAAAAATGTTCTTCATCCTCATTAATATTGACTTCATTATTAGTTAATTTTGTATCTTTCATATTTAATCTTCTACTAGTTGCTAAAATATCTTCTTCATAAAATTTATCATCACCAATAAATTTTCTTCCATCTTCTTCTTCAATATCTTTTTCAGGCCAAAATTTTTTATATTTTTGAATATCATTATTAACAGAATCAAGATAAATTCTAAAAATAACATGATATATTAATTTATTTTCTCCTTCTTTTCTACAACCAATTGTAGCAGGATAATATTTACTTCTTTCATAACAATCAATAATATCTCCTTCTTTTAAATTTATTCTCCATTCCCAATCTTTAGTAAAGGTTCCTTTAGGTGCATATAAAAATGAATTTATATTGAATTTTATTAGTCCATTTTGATTTAATACTTCTACTAAAAATTCATTATTATCTTTTGATATTATTTTTCCTCTTAACCAACCTTTTGTTTCATAATTTCTTTCTTGAATTTGTACTAAAACATCAATTTCTTCTCCTTCATTTATTTCTGAAATGTTTATATTATTTTTTTTTTTTAAAAATAATTCATTAAATTCTTCAACTGGAATAAATTTTTTTGAATTTGGATTTTTTTCTCTTGATGATGCATTTGATTTATAATATGATTTTGTGTTATCAAATATTTCTTTTATTGATTCAAACATTGGAAATAATTTATAGTTATTTTCATCTGAGGTACTTAAAATATATTTTAAAAAAATTTTTAAATAATCAATTAAAATTTCAAATGCTATTTCTTCACCATTTTCTCCATATACAACACCTTGTTTTAAAATATTTGGAACAACTTTTTTTGAAAATTTAGTTATAAAAAAATTAAAATCTTCATTATTATTATTAAAATAATTTTCTATTTCTTCAACATTTTCACATTTATTTAATATGTCTTGTAACATTTTATGACATTCTTTCATTTCATCTACTTTATCTTTATCATTTAACCATGCAGTATAAATTGCCTCTCCTATTATTGTCATTTTATCTTTTAGACTTTTATTCACTTGAATTTCTATTTGTTGGTTTTGTAAATCTGGGTTTTGGTTATTTATTATTTCATTTTCTTGAGACATTTATTTTTAAATATTTATTTTATTTAAAAATATTTTTATATTATCTTTTGTATTTAATATAAAAAGATTTTATAAAGAAAAAATTGGTCTTTTAGTTTTATATTATAAGTCATATTTTTATAATAGTTCAATATTAATTAAATTGAAACGTTTTTATTGAAGATAATTAAAAACTCTTTAATTATAAACAAATTATAATTTATATATGTATGTTAAAAATTATATTAAATAATATATAAAGGAAATTATAATAAAAAATAAATTAAAAAATATTTTTATATAAATAAATAAAAAAAAAATTAAGTAAATTATAATAGAATCGAATTAATTTTTAATAAATATATAATATATTAATTCATTAATATATAATTAATAATGATTATTGAAACATTATTCATAATTAAATTATATTTTTGAAAAATAATAATTATTAAAATATATACTGTTATTATTTTCCATTTATTGAATTTAATTTTATTATTTTAAATAATTTCAATTTATTATTTTATTTTTAATAAACAAATATTATTTTTATTTTAAAACATTTTAATAACTAAAAACAATAAAATAATTTTTATAATATAAATTTAACTCAAACCAATTAATATTCAAAATAATAATTTAAAAAAAATAACTTTTCTAAATAATAAAATGTCAGAGCAACCTGAAGATCAAAACCCAGAAAACATGGAACAAGAAAACCAAATGCCCCAATTAGGAAAATTTATAAATCCAAATTCCTATGTTCCAGTAATAGAGAAAGTAACAGAAATATTTGGAACAGATTATGTAGATAATAAAAATATTCCAGTACAAAAATACGATGAAGAAATATTTGATGCAACAATAATAGGAATATACTTTTCTGCAGGTTGGGCATCACCATGTAGAATTTTTTCAAAAGATTTAATTGAATTATATCATGCAATGAATGAAGGAGAAAAATTTTTTGAAATAATTCAAGTTTCTTTTGATAGAAGTGAAGAAGAATTTAAAAAATCTATTGAAAATTTACCATGGAAATTTTTATCTTTTAATAATCCAAAAATTAATGAATTAAAAGAAAAATATAATGTTACTACAGTTCCAAAATTTGTTCCTATTGATAAAGATGGAAATGCTTTAAGTGAATATGGAAGAGAAGATTTAAATGAATATGGTGTTGATATTCTTGAAAAGTGGAATGAAGATACTAGAGTTGTTAGTCAAGATGAAGTTGATAAATTATTAGAAGCAAGAAAAAAAGAATATGAAGCTTTAAAGGCACAATATGAAGAAAATCAGGAATAAAAAATAAATTTTATAGCTTTTTTTTAAATTTCACTTTTTTATTTTTAAAAAAATGTGATTTTTTATTTTTTTTAAATATAATTTTTATTTAAATTATAATTAAAAATAAAATGACAACAGCAAAGTATGAAAAAAACTTATATATGGCAATGTTATCAGAACAATGTCATCGTTATGATGAAATGGTAAATTTTTTAGAAGAAATGATAAAAACTCGTGATAAAGATATATCTATAGATGAAAGAAATTTATTATCAGTAGCATATAAAAATTTATTATTACCATTGAGATTATCATTAAGAACTGTAATGGCATATGAAACAAAAGAAAAAAAAAAAGAAGTATCATCATTTCTTCCATACATAAGGGAATATCGTGAAAAAATAGAAAATGAAATAACAAAAAATTGCCAGAATGTAATAACAATAGTAGAAAATGATTTATTAAAAAAAGCATCTGAAACAGAATCTAAAGTTTTTTATATAAAAATGAAAGCAGATTATAATAGATTTATATGTGAATATGCAGTGGGTGATTTAAAAGAAAAAGTTTTAAAGGATGCGTTAACATGTTATCAAGAAGCAGATAATTTAGCAAAAGAACTTCCAGTTTTAAATATAACTTCTTTAGGTTTAAGTTTAAATTATTGTGTTTTTTATTATGAAGCTATGAATGATACTAAATTTGCTATTAAAATTGCAAATAATGCTTATGAAAAAGTTAGTAAAGAATTTAATAATATTGATGAAAATGCAGAGGAAAATAAAAATGTTATTGCTATTATTAAATTAATAAAGGAAAATTTAGATATGTGGAAAAGTGAAGTTGAAGAAGCGTTAAAAAGTAAAAATACTAAATAATATAATTTTTTTTTTCATATTTAATAATATTATTTTGATATAATAATTTTATTATTATAATTTATTCATATATATATTTTATTATTATGAAATAAAATATCTAAATGGATAAAAATAATAATTTAGATAAATCATTTTTTATTCAACCTTGGAGTGATTCAGAAGAATTTATAAAATGTTATCAAGGATTATTTCAAAATGATAATTCAAATAATATGGAATCATTTATAAATAGTATTTCTATTAATAATTTAAAAAATAACATTCATTATTTAATAGAATGGGAAAATAGAAATGATAATAAAGCATTTGTTCTCCCATCTCTTCTTTTAATCGATATTTTTATAAAAATTGAAGAAAAAAAACTAAAAGAATTTTCAATTGATACTTGCCACATTTTATCTGAGATAATTATTAGAGTAACAAATTTGATAATTGATGAATTAAAAAAAACAAAAAAAACTACTAATTTAAATATGTTCTTAGTAGCTAAAGAAATTGGATTACCTGATTATGTAATTGAAACTAGACATGCATGTACACATAAAAATTTACCATCTTATAATATTCTTTTATTTACTATTCAATTTCTTTTTTTTTGGATTAAAAAAAATATGTGGGAAAAACAATATAAAATTTTTATTTTAGAAAAAAAAATTTATGAAGATATTATTCAAGCCTTAAATAAAAGGAAATCACCAAAGAAAAATAATAAAAATAAAGAAAAAATAAAGTTAGAAATAAATCATTTATTTGATATTATAGTTAAGTTTTTTACTATTTTTAAAGAAAATGTGGAATATAAAAATAAAAATGGAAAAAATCATATTGTTTTAAATAATGAAATTGACTTTTTAATTGATATTTATCAATTATTATTACAAAATGAAGGTGAATTTTTAATCTTATTATTCTATCAATTTATAATTGAACAATGTTTTATTATTATTTCAAATAATGAAAATCAAAAATATGAAGAATTCAAAAATATTATAATATTTTTTACTAAATTTATTACAAAATATAATATAATAAAAAAATTTAACTTTGATACATATGAAATATTATATCAAGCAAACTTTTCAAAAATAAAATTTATAAACTCATTATGTAATAATGAATATGAAGAAATATCAAATTGTTTTTCAATTATTTTTCAAGGTTTCAAAGAAAGAGAAGGTTATGAGAATATATTAGATTATCAAAATGTGGTATTATATAGATTAGGTTATATAATAGACAAAAATATAATAAAAGAAAAAGAAATAGAACATGAAAATTTAGAAAAAAGAAGCGAAGAAAATAATAATTTTAATAATATAAAAGATAATTCAACAATAGAAATTGAGCCAATAAATACTTTAATCTTATAAAAAAAATAAAATAAAAAATATATAATAAAAAAAAATTAGAATAAAATAATAAAAATAATATATAACTTATAAAATTATTTTTTTTCTCCCATTTTAATCAAAGATGCATTTTCATTATCTTTAGTATCTTCAGCTTTTATAATAGTAATTGTATTAGGAATTTCATTACTTTGAGTAACTTTATTTAAAGTTGCATTAGGATCATTAGTTTGAATAACTTGAGTTTCTCCTTCTGCCATTGAATCATCATCACTTTCTTCAATTTCTTCTTCAATAATTACTTTTTTAACAATTTTTTTCTTTCCTTTAGTTTTAATAACTGTTGTTTGAATTGGTTGTGAAATTCTTTTTGATGTAACTACTGTAGGTTTTTTTTTAAACATTGACTCGTCTACGTCAAAATGCTCAAATTTTTTATTTTTTAATTCAGATGGTATTGGTAAATTATTTCTTTTTAAATAATTTATTTTTCTCAATTCCATTAAAGTATATCTTAATGGATGAATTTTTAATTTACCTTTGTTTTTTTTATCTTTACTTTTCATTTTTATTTATTTTTAATTTCATTTTTATAGTTTTAATAAATTTAATAATAAAGATTTTTAATATTAATAATTTTAAATTTATAAAATAAATTCTTTTTTTAATTTTGAAACACATTAATAATAAGTAAATTGAATATAGAAAATGGGATGTGTTTGTGTAGGAAATAAAATGATAATTAATCCAAAATTAAATCAAAATAAATTACAAAATTTTAAATTATTAGATAAAAATTGGAAAAAAATTCTAAATTATTTATCAAAAAATGAATTAAAGGAAGTTGGAATAATAAACAAATATTTTCATAATTTAATATCTGAATTAAATTATAATGAAAGAAAAACAGAAATTGATGATAAAAATAGTGAGATATTAAAATATCATGAGAAAATAAAAAAACAAAATGCTGCAAATGAAAAATTATTTTTATCAAATAATAATGATAAAATAAATATAAATTATGAATTTGAAAATAAAAAAATATATGAAAATAAAAAAAATTATGAAAATAAAAAAGAAACTATTAACTTTTCAAAAAATAAAAAAGTAAATGGAAACCTTACCATGAGTCCAATTTTAAATTTCAAAAAGTTAAATATTGAAAATACACATTCAAAAAAAACAAAATTAAATCTCCATAATTCTATTATAAATAATAAATATTTAAACACAGAAACTTCTGATAATGAAAAAAAAATAGGCCCCTACTTTGATATATTTACTAATATGAAAATATATGTTTACCCTAAAAATAATCAATTTCAAAATTCATCATTAAGTAATTCAAGTTTAAGTTATATTGGAACCCCTACATTTAGTGATTATTCAAATAATAAAAGTATTATTAATAGTAATATTAGTAATCATTATAAATTTACACAAATAAATCAAATTAATAATAATTCTTATGTTCAAAAAGAAAATATTTTTCCTCAAAATACAAAAAAGAATATAAATAAATATTTTAATATTTGAATATAATAATTAAATATAGAGAAAAAGGATTTATGGAATATATATTTTGTAAAATAAAATAAAACATTTCAATTTATAAATTTGATATGATAATTTTATATTGTTATTAAAAAAAAAGTTTTATATGTTATTTATTAAATTTATATTCCAAATTTAATCCAATGTTTTTAAATTAAGTATTTAATAAAAAAATAATTATTTATTAAATATAAAAATAATATCTTTTTATCTATAATAATTTATATAGAATCTTTTTTTAAAAGATATATATTTCATATTACCTTTTTTATTTTTTAAAGATGTAAACTATTTATATTTTTTGAAAAGAAAATTTTTGTTCTTCAAATAATTTTTCTTTATCTATTTTATCATTGCAAACAGAATTATTTTCTGAATGAATAACTAATAAATTTCGTTCCATATTTAAATTAAAGTCTGGAACTTTATTCATATTAAATTTAGAAAAAAAATTAAAATCAAATTTTTCTTCTTCTTTTATTTCATTTGAAGAATTATTATATTTATTTTTTCTATTTAACATTTCATACAATATAATTCGTTCATTTTTTAATAATTCAATTTGTTCTTTTAAATTATCTTCTTCAAAACTCTTATCAGAAATTGAAGTAGATGAAAAATTTGTAGAAATAGAATTTTTATGAGTTTTTTCAATTATTCTATTTTTTTTATCATTTAAAAAATCTGGTATATCTATTTGTTCAATGGGAGTTAATGGTTTATTTAAATTAAAAACTGGTAATTTTATTTTTTTATATTTTTTAAATATTTCTCTTTCTCTTAATTCTTCTTTTATTCTAACATATAAACTTTTAAAATTTACATTTTGAGTCTTTTGACGAGTTTTCATAGTAAAATAAAGATATATTGTTTTTAACATATTTTTTAATTCTGAGGTAGGAGTATTTTTCAATTCTGAAAGATCATATCCTACATTTGAACCTTTTACTAATTGAGGTAGCTTTTTTTCTCCTATATAAAAAATATTAATTATATTTTTTACTATTACTTTTCTTTCCCATTATTTATTCAGGTTTTTTTTTAATTTTTTATTTTATAATTGTGTATTTAAATAGTTTTAAGATAATAATTGTGATTTAAAAAAAATTTTACTACTTTTATATTTTTATATTATATTTTATGTCTTTCTTTTTAATCATAATATTATTGATGAGTTTTTTAATATTTTTGATGTTATATTATTTTTATATCTTTTAAGATCATTATTCAAATTTATCATAAATAAATTTTATAATATTTTATATTTATTAAGTTAATTAACAATATTTAATATATAATTTAAAGATTAAATATATTCTAATTACAATATCATAAATTTTTTTTAATAATTGTTTTATTTTTTTTATACTTAATTTATATCAATTTCTCTAAATGAATAAATTGTAAATTTCATTATTTTAATGAATATGGAAAATTTGTTTTTTTAAAATATAACCTTTTATTTTAAAAATATATAAATTTGATTGTCAAATTACGAATATTATAATATTAACTTATATTAAAATGTAACTTTATTTTTATGATTTTAATGTAACCATTTTAAAATTATTTATTCTTAAATTTTTTTAAATAATAATATTTATTTAAATTTAAATTAAATTTAACTAATCGAATTATTCGATAAACTCATTTGAGAATCAATACATAGTAATTTAATTTTTAAATAATATAAAATTTCCATACTTCTTATAATAACAAATAAAACAATTTCTGTTCCTAAAATTAAGGCTGAATAAGAATAAATTGCAATAAATATTCTATAATTTTTAATAAAAATAGTAAAAACAATCAAAATTGAAAAATACAAACCAATTGAATATTTTAATTTCTCTTTAATAATAATAGCCATTTGAATTTCTAAAGTAAGTCTAGCATACATTAAAGACATTTGAATAGTAATTAAATTATAAAAAAAAGAATAGATATCTTTATTAAAAATACATAATAAAAATGGAATTATAATACAAAGAATAATATCAATCCAATCAATTAAAAGACTTTTTATAATACCATTTCCTTTTTGATTAATAATTTTCATAAAAGCCTGAACCCCAGTAGTCCAAATAGCCATAGCAAACATTCCAATAGCAATCCATTGTCCTAATCTCCAGAAAAGAATTTTAATTCTATAAATTCCTCCTCCGAAAAGAAAACCACAAAAAGAGAAAAAAACAACAGCTAAATTTCCTTCATTAGCTCCATTAATAGGAGGTAATAACAATTCCCCAAAAATATATTCTTGATAAGTTAAAGAGAAAAATCCAAGAAATAATCCAGAATAAAAAATAAAGCTAAAAATGCTATTATTACCTAAAAGTAATAAATGACTCATATTAAAAGCAACAATAATATTAGTAAATACATCACATCCATGATCAAGTAACATTCCATAAGCAGATGAAGTTCCAGTTCTTCTTGCTTGTTTACCATCTAAATTATCTAATATATAATATAAAATGTGAGTTATTGCTTGGAATAAACATGTTCCTCTAGATATTATTTGATAATAATCTGAACCTACTTCTAGTAATGTTATGTAAAAGGAAAGGAGATTAAATAAAAATGATATTAATGTTATTAAGTTTGGAGCAATTGTTATTGGAATGTAGTTTATCAACTTGTTTAAACAAGGGGAAAGAAATTTCGAATAGAATATAGAGTTGTCTGTTCCTGAGTATTTGAAGTTTTTTATGTTTTCCAGATTTTCGATTGAGAGGTTTTTTATCATATTTAAATTTTTTTATTATTTTTTATTTTTTATATCGTAATCTTTTTTTATTATTAAACCATTTAATATATATTTATTTTTTTTCTTTTATAATAAATTATTTATTTGAGAAGAAAAAAAGTATTAAATTTGCTTTTAAATTTTTATTATAAATATAAAAATATTATATATTTTTTAACTTATTCATTTATGATTGAAAAATACAGTAAATGAAAAAAAATAAAAAAAATTAATAAACACTAAATAACGATGATTAATTTGAGCTTTCAATTTAAAATTTTAAACAATTTTTTAGTAAATTTATTAAACTAATCTGTTATTATAATATTTCCATGATATTTAATGATATTCTTTCTTTTTCTTAATAAATCAATATATATTTTAAATTTTAAAGAAATTCCACTATTTTTTATTTCCTCTGATAAATCACTAATAAGTTAACTAAAAAACCATTAAGATTTAACAAATAGATTATTAAAAAGTAATGTATAATAATTTAATCATTATTTTAAAAAATAGGATAATAGAAAATAAATTATAAAATAGTTTATTAATGAAAAAATTGATGATTATTTCCTATCTTTTGAATTTATTATTGTTTTATTGCTGAAGATTCTTTTGATATTAGGAATTTTTCAATGTTTATGATAATATTGAAAATATAACTTTTCTTTTTGTATTTTTTCTGATATTATAAAATAAAAAAATCATATCGCGTTTTTTTACTGATTCAGTTTGATAATCAAGAGTCTCATTTAAAATCATAATTAAATCTTTTAATTAAATGAGCAAATAACTTATCTTATTCAAATATTTTTTAATTAAAATAATTAAAATTGATAATTATAAAAATGTTTATTCATATAAAGTTTAATTTTGAATAGAGTTAAAAAAATATTATTCACATCAAAAAAAAAAGTATTTTTTTAAATGAATAATAAAGTATTAAAATTTGGATAAATATATTAGATACTAATCTACTTAATATTTATTTAGTTCATATTGGAAATGATTTAAAAGTAAAATTGAAAAAGAATTTAAATTTGGGAAAAAAGATATTGGAAAAAATTATTAGAAAAAGTTAAATGAATAAAACATATTATAAGTAATTTTATATTCTTTATTATTGAGATATTAAAAAATAGAATAATGTAAATAAAATATATGAAATTAAAAGTTAAATTAAAAAAATTATTACCAAATTTATAATAATAATTAAAAATATAGACAATCAAAAATTATTAGATATTATAATTCTTCATTTAAATTTGTTGTAATTTTTAGATAAATTTCTTTATTAAATTTCTTTATTTCTTCTCTAACATCATTATTGGGATCATTAGCTATATTTTTTAAAATTGGCATTAAATTATCTAAAACTTTATCAGTCTTATCATTTCCAAAAAAGCTTTTGATAAAAATTCCATTTTCTTTTTGTAATTGGAAATTTTCTGGTTTATTATCTATAATAATAATTTTTGATAAATCTCTTCCTAACTTACTTAAATCTTTAACATATACATTATTAATAAAAACAGTATGTTTTCTATATAATCTATTTTTAAAAAAATGTTGTTTTTTATCAACAGAATTTAATATTGGATCAGCATAAAAAGAAGTTGCAGATGTAAAAATAATAATTTCATAAATTTTATTCATTTCTCTTAAAAATTGTTTTAGTCCAGGTCTAGGAATAATTACAATTAAACCTCTTGAATCTTTTTGTAAACTTATAATTGTATCATCTAATTCAATTACAAGGGTAAATATTTTATTATTTAATAGAAATGGAACTTCTGATAAAGCATCATTTTCATTTTGATTTTGAACATTATATTTTTTAACTAAATCTGAATTTATTTTTTGTCTTAAATATTGATTTAAAGTATTTATCAATATTCTTGATATTCTTTTTAAAAAAAATGTTAATTCATTTTCATTTACATAAATATTATTATTATATAATTTTAAAATATTTTTTAATAAAATTGAAATAGTATTACATCTATTTTTTAATAAATTAAAATGTTTTTTTGAAATATTTTCTTCTTTTTTAGTCTGAATTATATGATTTAGTTTTTTAATCCATAAATCATTTTCTTCATTTGATAATGTGATAGAAATGATATAATCACAAATAACTAAAAAATTTTGATATACTATATTCATTAATTTATTTAAACAATTAATAGTTGATTGTGTAATATCCATATCTTTTATTACTTCATATAGTACTATAATTGAAAGAAACTCTAAAACTGAATATTCATGTAATATTTTATTTTCTTCTATTTTTTTATTATTAGGATAGAAATTATTAAATACATTATAAAAAGAAGAATAATTATAAAATGTCCACCATTCTATACAATATTTTTTTAATAAAAGAAAATCCTCAAAACTATTTAAAATATTATATAATAGTTTTTCCAAATAGACTAAATCTTGAATTTTAATTTCTAATTGAAGTTCAATAGTTTCATTATTATTACTAACATCATCATTTTCAGTAATTGAATAACTTAAATTTTTATTTGCAATAAAATTATATGATTTTCTTAAATTATTTATTGTAATTCGAGCAGTATTTGGTTGACTATATCTTTTATTCATTAAATTACTATTTTTTTGGTGTTTTAAAATATCATCTTCTGTATTTTTGGAATAAAAATTTCTATATATTATACTATTTCTTACACTATTTCTTCCTTTTATTGGATATTTTAATGATGCTAAAGGACTTTTAAATCTATTATTAATCATATTATTTAAATTAACTGGATTCATTGTATTATTTAATATTTTATTTTCTATCATAAAAGAATTTAATGAAGTATTTGTCTTTGTTAAATCTTGTTTTTTTTCATTCTTTTGATTAATATTCACAATTTCTTCATTTATTAATGGTTCATTTTTACTAATTTGATCATTGACATTATTATCATTATTATTATTATTAATTAATTCATTGGAAGATTTTATTGGAATTACATTCTGTATGTCAGAATTAATATTTTGATTCTTAGGATTTGAAGATTTATTTATATTTGAATAATCATTAAATTCTTTTTTAAAAGCCATTTCATAATATTCTCTTTGAGATTTCGAAGATTTAAAATAATTATTCATAATTTTCTTTGTTTTTTCTTTACTTGGATTTAATTCATTATAAACTAAATCAGAGCTTATTTTAAAATTAATTCTTATTGGATTTTTATTATCATCAATTTTATCTATTAATTTACTTTTTGATATTTTTCTTGCTATATTAGATAATTCTCCTTTATTATTTGAATGTAAGAATGATTCCATTTTTTATTATAATTTATTTATATGCATTTGATAATAAAATTTTTTTTAATTTCAAATGACGGAAAAAAATAAAAAAATTATTTGAATTTTTGATATTCTAGATTGATTTAATAAACAATTAGATATAAGTTTATAATATTAAAAATAAATGTAATCATTATTCTTATTTATAATAGTAGAAATAAATTTTTTTATATTGAAAACATTCCTGTACTAATCAATTTATTTATTTAAATAATAATTCTTTATAATTTGATTAACATCAAATTTAAATGAATTTTTATAATAATAACTCTTTATCAATCAATTTTACATTCATAAATTTAATATTTTTTCAAAATATCAAGAATACTTATACCAATAAAATCTTTATTTATATTTTTATTATTTTCAAAATTATCTAAAAGATCTAGATTTTTAAACTTATTATTTGAATCATTTGTAGATGCAGAATCTTTATTTTTAACAAAAACAAATTTACAATAATGTCTAAACTTTTTTAACACTATTATTTAAATCAAGGAAAGATGGTATTTTTTTAGGGTTTTATAACTTATTTTGGGGCTTTAAATAAATTGTGTTTTTTATTTATTTCTTTTGAAACTATTAAAATTATTATTTTGGGGCTTTTTATTTATTCAAACCACAATCTAAAAATAAATATAATTTAACATAATTTCTTATTATAAATAAGTTAACAAATTTTTTTATTTTTATATTTATTTCAAAAAATAATAAACAAATAAATTATTTATATATTAAAGTAAAATTTATATTCTTTTATTTCTTTTTGTATCAGGTAAAGACCTATTTTTTTTCCTTAATACATTTTTTAATTTTTTTGTAATTTGCATTTCTTTTTCTTTTCTTTGTATTTCCATTTCAACTCTCATAGACCTATATTTATTAATTAATGAATCATATTCTTTATCTTTTTCTTTTCTTTGTAAATAAATTCTTCTTTCTTTTTCATCTTTAAATTTTTTATTTTCTTCTTTATGCCTTTTTAATAAATTTTCATATTGTTTTCTATATTTATTTTTTAATTCAATATATAATTTATCATTTTCTTCTTTTTGTATTTTATCTGCCATTTTTTTTGTTACTTCTGCTTCTTTAAATCTTTCTTGTCTGGCTAATTCGAACTGTATTTTTTTTAAATTTAAATACTGTGGTGATTGTCTTGGTTTAATATTTAATTCTTTTGCATTATTGAATTGGTTTATTTCATTTTTTTGATTTTTCTTTATATACATTTCTTGTTCTAATAATTCATCATTTAAATCTTTTTCTTTTTGAATCCATTTCTGATTAAAAATATCTAATTCTCTTTTATATTTTTCTTCAAATTCTTCTTGACTACTTTTATTTAATAATTCCAATTTTTTTTTTTGACTTTTTAAAGCATTTTTTTTAAAATCTGTAATTGTTTGAGATAATTTTTCAGCATCTATATAATTCTCATCATCAATTAATTTTTGTTGTTGTTCATATAAATCTTCTAACGTTTTAATTACATTTTCGACCATAACAAAGCTATTAATTTTTTCAAAATTAAAATAAAAAAAAATTTTAACAAAAAATAATAATATATAAAAAAATATAAAAAAAAAACCAAAAAAAACATATTTTAAAAATTGAAAAATTATTCCCAGAAGTTTGAGTAAAAATAAGCAAAGAAACAAAAGCACTGTTCCAGATAAGGCCAAATTTAAACAAATTTTAAGAGGAACTTTTGATAACATTTTATGAGGAAAAAAAATAAATTAATAAAGAATAATTATAAGAACTTATAAAAGAAATTTCTAAAGGTCTAGTAAAAACAAATCCTCCTTAACATGCTATTTATAAATATATTTCTAAAGTAAAAAAACTAATTTTTGAAAAAGAAAAATTCTTTAGACTGGGAAATAAGAGAAAAATGGTTAATACAAAATATTTTTTTATTTTTTTTATTTAAAAACAATTATTTTTACTTATTAAAATAATTTTTATTTTATTAAAAAATAGTCTAAATTTTTTATCAATTTAATTTTTGATGATATCTTTTGAATTTTTAACAGAATCCTTGGATATTTAAATCTTCTTAAAATAAGACCACCTTTATAATTTTTTTAATATCACTTATACATCCTTCAATAGGCAAAATTATCTTTTTTTAAAAATCTAATTTTTGTAATTAAGTTAATAATGAACAAGACTATATAAAAAAAACGTATTGGATATCCTATAAAAATAATATCATATTGTTTTATATCTGATAATTCTTCTTTTAATTAAGATGTTGTTTTTTTTATTTCTTCTTTTTTTCTGATATACATTTTGAATATTCTTTTTGGATATGGATTTATTCTTTCTACTTTAAATGAATCTATATCTCTGTTTATTTCTTTTATGAATTTTACAACTCATTCTATATTTCTATTGTTAAATTTCCTAAATTTTAATTTTCATCTATTCTGGAAAAGAAGATTATTATTCTCTTTTTTTTGAATTTTCTTTTTTATTTTTTTTAAGTGGTTTTTACTGTTTCTGAATATATATTATAATAAATTCATTTTTATCTTTTAAAAATATATAGGTATTAATATTACAATAAATATATATATTTTAATAAAATCGAAATGAATATTGTATTTTTGTGTTATATGAAAAAATGTATATATCAAATAATAATAAAAGATAAAAAAAGAGAAAAAATTATTTAAACAACATCATATTTTTAAACTCTTGAAAATTTAAAAAACCATCTCTATCACTATCCCATTTTTCCATTAATTCATCTAATTCCATAGGAGTAATTGTTTCATGAAGAGTATTCATTACAGATTTAATATCAGATTTTGAAACTTTACCATTTCCTTTTTTATCAAAAATTTTAAAAGCTTCATATATTTCTTCTTCTGAATCATTATCTTTCATTTTACTTATCATTAAAGTAACAAATTCATCAAATTCAATAGTTCCATTATAATCAGAATCTACTTCTTTTATCATTTCTTTTAAATCATCTTCTGATAATTTTTGGCCCATTTTTTCTATTGCTTTTCCTAATTCTGATGGATCTATTTTTCCATCATTGTCATTATCAAATAAATCAAATGCACATCTTAATTCAACTAATTTTTCTTGGGAAATGTCTTTGAATAAATTTATCATTTTATTTAATTATATTTTTTTAAACATTATTTAAATTTTTTAAAAATAAAAATATAAAATTAAGGTTAAAGTTAATTTGTTTATAATAAAAATAATTTGAAAAGACATAATTTATTAATTATATTAATTTAGAAATAAAAAGGGTAAGTATTTATTTAAAAAAAGAAAAAAAATTAATTAAACAAATTTAATAATTTATGATTAAAAAAATGATTAAAGTATTAATCCAGTTAAATATTAAAGAATAGAATAGGATTTGTAAATTATTGGAAATGAAAGAATTTTAATTTAAATCATTATAAAATTGAAGAAAATAAAAAGAAAATTTAAAAAGAATAAAAAATATTATCTATATAATTGTTTAATAAAATTTAACATGAATTAATTTAAAATAAAATTTATTTTAATAATAATTCTAAATATAATAAATTATCTATTGAATATTTACTGCAAAAAAAATTCAATTAATATTATCAATTGAAATAATCAATAAAAATTTTTAGAAAATGAAGATTATCAAAAAAATAAGATGATGAATTTTATTCTTTTAAGTATAAAAAAGGATTTTTGATATTGTTATTTTTAATTAATTTAATTTGAAATTAATGGAAGAAGATTTGGAAATAATTCATGATAATTCTAAAATAATGAAAATTGAAGATTATGAAATTCAAATAATACAAAAACTATATTTTTTTTTTTCACAATATAAAAATATTGAATATGAATATAAAGAATCATTATTGAATATATTAATTATATTAAATAATAATAAACAAAAAGAAAATTCAATAATAAATGAATATTTTGACAAATTAAAAAATTATATAAATGAAAAAATTGAATATCATAAATTAATATATAATTCTCTTCATCAAAATATTTGTCCATTATTAGGTGAATTTATAGAAAAAGAGTCTTTACATTTTGATGATATAAAAAATGAAAACACCAAATCTCAAATGGATTATAAATATTATAAAAATAATTTAGAAACCTTAGAGGACAAATATACTTTTCAAGGATTAAATTCAATTTCAAAAATATCAAATGAGATAGAGGAATCAAAAAAAGAAATTGAAAAAAAATTAGAAAAAATTTTAGATAAATATAAAAGAGAATATTTAGGGAAAAAAATAGAAAAATATAGAAATGAATATTTAAGAGGAATAAATGAATATAATCAATCATTAGATGATTATATTTTAAAATCTAATGTTACATATAAAGAATTTTATAAAATAAGAGAAAAATATATGAATAAATTTTTTTATATATTGAAAGAATTTATAAATATAGAAAAAAGTAAAAAAGACATTTTAACATCTTCATTAAATGAAATTGATTCATTAATAAATAATTTTAAAATAGAACAAAATTTAATAAATTTTATAAAAGAAAACACAGAAATTAATCCAAAACCAAATAAAGCAGATTTTAATTCATTTGCTTCAACTTGTGAAGGAAAAGATGAATTTAAAACATTGAAATTACAATTTAATAATAATCCTTTTATAATTACTAAAATTAAAGATTTAATTAATCAAGAATTTAAATATTTTTCACCACAATTACATCATTATGATGAAAATAAAAAAAAGAAATTTTTACAATTAAATGATTATATTGAAAATTTATTAAATGGAAAATTAAATTCAGATAATATAGATAAAATTAAAATATTATTTAATGAAAATGAAGAATTCATTGATTTTATAATTCTACAACTTAATAAATTAAGATCCCAATTAAAAATTTTAAATTCTATTCAATATAATTTTGTTAAAAATATCCTAATTTATATTTTAGATTTATATGAGGAAAAAAATAAAGATTATCATAATATGGCATTATTAATTTTATTATCACAAACTTTTTTTAAACAAGAAAATAGAGTTTTAATGGAAGAAGATATAAAATATCATCCAAGTTTAAAAAAAGAAAAAATTTGGATTAATATAATTGAAATGCAGATAAATAAAGAATTAAAAGCAAATGAAGAAGAAGATAATAAATTAGAAAAAAATAAAATTGATATGACATTGTTTTCTATCTTTACTACTTTTAAAATTAATTTGCCATCATTTGGTTTTTCTAATGAACAAATTCAAAATATTTTTAAACCATTTATTGAAAAATATAAAAATTCAAATGTTTGGAATAATTTAGCACAATTAGATATAAATAATCAATCAAATCTTGAAGTAATTAGAAACGAATATCAAACAGAAGAAAATAGAATAAAAAAAGAAGAAGAAAAAATACCAAGAAAAAAAGAGGAGAAAAAAGACGAAAAATTGGAAGAAAAAAATGAAGAAAAGTAAAAAAAAAGAATGAAAAATTTATTTAAACATTTTTTTATCCGTTAGGAATTAAAAAAAATTTAAGAAATAATTTTTTTTAAATTTATTATTTTTTATTTTTTCAAATTTAAATTCTAATTACATATTTTTTTATATTTAAAAAATATATATAATTTATTTTTAAGAAAAAGTAAATCAAAATAATATTAGAAAATTAAGATAACATTTTAACTGTATTACTCAAATTCTAATCTATTTCTTTCTCAAAAACATTAATTTGTAAAATATTAATATTACCTGAAATTATTTAAAAAATAAACGAATTTAAAATTACCTAAAAAAATAATGAATGCAAAAAATTTTTAGAAAACTGATTGTTTGTATTTAAATATTATAAAAAAATAATTATCAAAAATTAATTTTAAACTTTATTTTAAAATATTTATTTCAAGATTAAACTAATAAAATTTAATATTATAAAAAATGAAAATTAATTAAAAAGAAAATATTATTATAATATATTTTGGGGATTGGGGATTGGGGATTGGGGATTGGGGATTGGGGATTGGG
>JAEEGK010005909.1_pt1 | contig 29571 bp, 9 predicted proteins | sample 8958771 | NCBI WGS metagenome assembly JAEEGK01 (sample SAMN16246547, study PRJNA631951) | gut metagenome | biome: gut microbiome; feature: rumen; material: SC-attached | host: Bos | place: Iran: Karaj | collected 2018-10 | reverse complement strand
TGATACGCGTAATGTCACCAATACGCAATATATGTTCTATGGTTGTTCGAATCTGGAGAGAATCTTCTGTGATGATGACTGGAAACAGGGAAAGGAGAAGGTGTCGGGTAATATGTTCTACGGCTGCGAGCATTTGAAAGGCTATGATAGCAGCAATGACAATGACATCACTTTCGCCAACCCGACGACAGGATACTTCACCGGCCGTGAGGCTTATGCCGTATATGATGAGAGTAACCAATCGCTCACGTTCTACTACGATATAAATAAGTCGTCGTATGAAGGCATCGAAAACATGCATGTGTGTGAAGCTGTTGGTAACGATTGGGGAATGTATACCATTACCTCGGTCAGAATCGATGATTCGTTCAAAGGTTATCATGGATTAACGTCGACCAGGGGAATGTTCGCCTATCTGTACAACATAACAGAGATAGAAGGCCTTGCTAATCTCAACACGGAGAATGTGACTGACATGGGTGCTATGTTTAGCGAGTGCAATATGCTGAAGAGCCTCAACCTGTCGAGTTTTGACACCAGCAACGTGACGGACATAAGTGAGATGTTTTACGACTGTTCCGCTTTGCAGAGCCTTGACCTGTCGAGCTTTGACACTAGAAACGTGACGCTTATGAGCAGCTTGTTCTTCAACTGCTCGAATTTGACGAGTATCGACTTGTCGAACTTCAATACTAGCAACGTGACACATATGCCGGATATGTTCTATGGTTGCGGTGCCCTGACCCTCAACCTGACGAGTTTCGACATGACCAAAGTCCAGAGTACATTTCAGATGTTCGAATGGTGTATCAAGCTGACAACAATTTACTGCAACGACAACTGGCAGAAGGCGGGGCTTGATTCGGGCGATATGTTCAATGGATGTTATGCACTCAAGGGTGCCGTGGACTACGACGGAACTAAGACTGATGCCAGTATGGCCAACCCCGACACAGGCTACTTCACCCGCTACCTGCACATCGCCATCGACGCGACCAACTTCCCTGATGAGAACTTCCGCAATGAGCTGCTGTTGCCAGACTTCGACAAAGACCAGGACGGCTGGTTCACCACTGAAGAGATTCTCGGCATTACTGAGATGAACGTTGGCTGGAGGAATATAGCCGACCTCACGGGTATTGAGTACTTTATGGCATTGAAGGAACTTGCTGTCGGTCGCAACAACCTGACCTTCCTCGACCTGTCGTCCAACAAGGCATTAGAAAGATTGAATTGTAGCTCCAACCAGCTGACAGATCTCGTCCTTTATGAGAATGCGGCGCTGAAATACTTGGATTGCCAATACAACCAGCTGAGAGAACTCTATGTGGCTTGTTGTCCAGCACTGGCGGAACTCAAGTGCAACAATAACCAGCTGACTTCGCTCGGTTTGAACATTTGGGATCAGACGACGAACATCACTATCCTCGACTGCTCGAACAACAAATTGAAGCGAATCGAAGGCATGAGGCTGAATCCAAGTCATAGCGAATACAGAATCACCTGCCACAACAACCCCATCACTAGCGAGGGCATGGACCAGCTGATAGATGCTCTTGTTACACTTGGCACTGACCAGCAAGGCATACTCAGAATCTACGACGAGACCTACACGGGCGTGGGAGCCTTCTGCACCTCGGATCATGTGGCAGCAGCCACGAGCAAGGGCTGGAAAGTGCAATGCTTTGATCCTGAAACTGGCTTATGGAAAGACTTCAGTGGCTTCACCTCCATCATCATTGGCGACTTGGATGGCGACGAAGACATGGACATCGCTGATGCCAACATCATTTCCGACTTCCTTCTTGGTAAGCCCACGCCAGAGACGTTTAATATCATCGCTGCTGACGTGAACACCGACGGCAAGGTGAGCATCGCTGACGTGACGGCCATCATCGACATCCTAACTTACGATCCCACTGCTGATAAAATAGCGTTGGAGGATGCAATTCAATCTTATGTAGTGCGCCTCGAAGATTGTAAGAATCTTATTCGGGACCTAGAACAGCAAAGTGGACAAACTCAGACCGCCCTGTGGGCCAGGGTGAGTGAGATAGAGGCAAAGATTGCAGACGTTAAAGTCAAAATTATGAATGCCAAGACGCGGGACGATATCCGGCAATGTCGCAAGGCCATAGAAAATATCCAAGCAGACATTGCTTCGTTGATGGGCGAAATTGCTAGCCTCATGGCTCAGTTGCACGGATGATAAAGTAAAAATGGTGTTTCGTAAAAACAATAATGTGATAACCAAATAAAACATAGCGATATGAAACAGAGATTGCTTTTGGCGCTGATAGCCCTCATGGGGCTGACGGCAATGGCCCAGACTACGAACTACGGCATCAAGATTGGCGGCGTGGAAGTGACGCCAAGTAACTACACGAATATTTCTGCGACGGGAGATTTCTCGGCCGTGAAGTCTGGAACGGTGACCTACGATCCTTCAACGCATACTCTGACGCTGGCAAATGCGAACATTGTATACAATGGTGGCACATCTGCCATCAATTTTTATCAGGATGATTATTCGATCATCGCCGATGACTACAACTTGGTATTGGCCGAGGGCACATTGAATATGGTCACTGCGGGATCTAGCCCCGCCTTGGAGACAACGATGCCCTTAACCATCAAGGGTGGCGGTACCGCTGTATTTAAGAGCGATTCGCATAGTGGTATTTATGGCTGCTACAATATGGCTTCGCATGACTATACGCTGAGCATCGAGAATAGCACGGTGGCGGCTATGGGCAAATGGGGTATCACGGCTGAAAATTGGGGAACACTAAATATAGTCAATTCCACTGTTATTGGCACAGGATGGATGGGCTCAGTGTGCGACTTTAAGACCCTGACGACCACAGGCGTAGAGTTGGCTTCACCCAGCGGAGCTGCATGGGTCGACGGTTATAATGCTGTGTGCATAGGAGAGGAGGTTGTGACGTCGACTGTGACTTTCAAACCTAAGAGCTCCAGTGGCGCAGGGGGTACGGGCAGCGGGCGTGCTGGCGATATGAACGGCGACGGTCTGCTGACGATCTCCGATGTGACAGCCCTGGTCGATGTGATACTGAATAGTAGCAGCGATTTTGGCACGCATGAGTATGTCGACCTCGGTCTTCCCTCAGGTACGCTCTGGGCTACCACGAACGTTGGAGCGACGACCCCCGAGGACTACGGCGGATACTTCGCTTGGGGCGAGACGGTGTCTAGAGGCGAGGAGGACAAGAGCAACCTCTCAAACTATCAATATGCAGACACCTACGTGAAGACTTATTACAGTTCCTACACTTACAAATGGGGCACGTTCGAAGATGGCCTCCTCACCAAATACTGTGATAATAGCGAATATGGCTACAAAGGCTACACGGATGCGCTGACCGAGCTGGAACTGTCTGACGATGCGGCTTATGTGAACTGGGGACCGGGCTGGCGCACTCCGACCAAGGAGCAGTTAGAAGAACTCGTAGACCCTGCCAATACCAAAATGGAGTGTATAACAGTGAATGGTGTGCTTGGCCGTAAGATAACGAGTATTCGTCCTGGCTACGAAGGTAACAGCATCTTCCTGCCTTTTGCGGGGGGGGCGCGTGAGGATGAAGATCCTGCGTCCACCGGATTAGGAATGGTTGGTGTATATTGGTCAAGAACGCTTCTTCAAGAAGCGGATCCCAACTATTCGCATTGTTTGTACATTTTAAGTGATGAAGCAGTGGAGGAAGCAGGGGAACAGTCTACGATGGTCATGTATAACTATCGTGTCTTTGGCTTCTCCGTCCGCCCCGTGCGAGCGCAATAGTCTGTTAATTTGTAATGCTAATCCAATAAAACGATACCAATATGAAAAAGCTACGTAAACTACTCGTTCTGTTACTTTTGGTGATGTCGGGCAACATCGCCAGTGCTAAACCTTATTTTCCTTCTTACCTGTACCCGTGTATATATGATGGCGACAAAGGTCATATTACTATATATGGACTGGATATTAATCCATCAGTAAAAACGCTGGTTATACCCAATAAGATCGACGGTGAATGGGTGGAAGAGATCGAAGACCGTACCTTTGAATATCGTAATACCAGCTATTTAGGTCGCGGCAAGGTGAGATTCAGCGCTTTCAGATACAGTTGTCCTAAGGACGAAGAGGGTAAGTATATCTTTACTCCATTAGTCAACCCTGATTATTGCTATGACAAAGACGAGGTGCCAACCGATTTCGATATGTCGGTGTTAGGACAACAGCTACAGTTCGAGGAGATCGTCCTGCCCTATAAGGTGGATGCCATCTGGAATCATGTGTATTTTAGGAAAATCCCTACCTTAAAGAAGATTTATTTGCGTGCAGGTTATATCGGTGACTTCAAGATCGACCTTACCGGAAGTCCGTTTGTGGAGGAAATCCATCTGATGTGTGGGAACACTCCCCGATACAGTATAGATGGTACCAAGATCCCAATCAATCCGCTCTATCCAGGACGTAAGATAAAGCTTTATGTGCCTGCAAATAAATATGTCGATTATATTGAGCGTGACACCAGGTGGACTAATAACCCGTATTTTGAACTATTGAGGGAACCAGATAATCCCACAGACGGTGCAACATTGAAGATTAAGAATACATTTCCGAACGTGACGGTTTCGTTGGGCATATTTAATATAAAGGGCCGTGAAGGGACAGAATACGTGGAGACGTTTAAATACCCAAGATATTATATGCCCCTCTGTGAAGTAAGCCACCAAGGAAAAGGCGAAGTCAGAGTGAAGCTGAATGGCCAGTATATAGATGACTGTGTAGGCTATGTGAGCCCTTTGGAGCTGGTTCCTGGCGAGAATATAATGGAGGTTGAATTTGTCACCTCGTCAGAAGTCACCATCGCCAGCAACGGCAACGGCAGCTCCGTAAAATGGAATGGAGGTCCAGTCTTAGGTGCCAGTGGCGGAACATACAAGGCGTCGAATGTGAAGTCGGATGCCAACAACTACCTTGAGGTGGTTTACAACGCCAACATTAAAAATGTTGTCGTAAGAAGTGGTTCGACGATTCTCAATTCCACAGGCGCAACAGGAAACAATCATTACTACCAGATCGGCAAAGTAATGACAGACACGAATATCGACATTCAGGTGACAGACAAACCCTGTTCCATTACTGTGTATAAGACCGATGTGGAAGGAAGCCTCAGTGCTACTCGCGTGCTAAACGGCCAGTCTTACTCCACACACTTAGCCGATGCCATCACGTTCTCTGCCGGACAGGGCACGACGCTGGAGATATTAGTGCCCAACACCACCCATCTGCTCACGGCACAGCTTGGCGGCGTGGATGCAGTGATGGTCGGCGGGATGAACGGCGTAAAGATCTACAAGTTGACTGTGCCCACATCGACGTCGGCAACGCTCCGTTTGGTTGGCAAAACCACGCTGACGACCACTCAAAGCAACTACACTCTTCAGTCTTTCACAAAGATTGGCAATGGCACCGTGAAGTACAATACATGGTATCAAGATGATCATAATGAGATAATAGAGAAGTCGGGAGAGCTGACAACACCCGTGAGCTCCATCATAACGCCTATCGGAGAGTGTGAGGGCTGCAACGGATGGTCGCTCAACATCACTCCTGACCCTGGCTACGAGCTGACCACCCTCTTCGGCGCTTGGGATGCGGGCTATGAGGTAAATCGTGTGGAGGTTCCTAACTTGGTCGACATGCTTGCCGAGCATGCCATTTGGGATGAAACCCCTGGGAATGAAGGCCATTACTCCAATCTTGACGGGCCCACCGCTGAGCAGAAGCGTGCGGCCGGAGGCGATTTCAAGCTACAGCTGGAATCAGGACGATGGTTGTCCTACAATGCCAGCACCCACAATTACATCTTCGAGGTTGGCACAATGGAATGCGATCATGCATCGATGGCCATCACTATCGGCTTCAGCAATCCCAGTGAGTCCAGCCAGAGACAGGTATCTGTGGTGGCAGTAGGCCAGCCTACTGGCGACATCCTCACTCTTGAGTGTCAGAAACCCGACAACTCCATAGAGTCAGAGACGCTCACCTCCACTGGCAGCTTCACAAAGAGATATCTGCCCGATGAATTCAAATACATGTACTTTGTGATGAATTATGAGGAAGGTTACGACATTGAGGCAGACGGCGGCCAGGTGAGAATACCTTTCACCGTCTATCATAATGGCGAGGACGTCACCAATGGCTTCACCTACGAAGACGGACAAATTATTTGCGATCTGGACGATAATACGATGGAAGGCACCTGGACCTTCGTCTTCCCGGACGTGGCTCAGACGGCTGAAACCAAGTGGACATTCCTGAAGTCGGGTGAGGGCGTGTTAAAATGCGAGATAGAGCCTAAGGATGCGTCAGCCGATCCGACGGTGTACTCCGTTGGTGACGAGGGTCGCACTCTGCGCATCGAGACTGCTGCCGCAGATTTTGTCATGGTTAAGGTGGAGCCCACCCCCGGCAACACCTTCAAGGCCTATCGCAACGGTGACGACGTGACGGGCGACTTCACCCTCACTGACGGCATGTATATCCTGACTACCCATCAGGCCGACCTCCGCGATGCCAATTGGACTGTGCTATTCAGCGTGGATGTGTCTTCTCCCTACTTCACCTATCAGCTCAGTCAGACCGCTGGCGGCGAGGTGACGGTGGGCGTGATTCCTGTGGGCGGACTCGGCGACGACGCTCCCGCTGAGTTAAACGTCGTCGAGGACGGCAGCATGACCTTGCATCTGACCAATGCTGAGGCAGAAGGAATCGTCATCTTTGTCGAGCCCGATGAGAACATGACTGTACGCATCTACGAGGGTGATACCGACGTCACCAGCCAGTTTACTTATGACAGCGCTACCAACACTTATATGCGCCAGACCTCCTCGCTCGCCAGCGAGTCGCTGCTCTTCGTCTTTGCCGATAAGGACGAGCTCGGAATCGACATCATCGACTTTGCCGATGCCGAGGTGAAGCGCATCTGCGTTGCCCCAGGCTTGGGATGGGACACCAATGGCGACGGAGAGCTCTCGAAGGCTGAGGCTGCGGCTGTGACGACACTACTTAGGGGCGAGGATTCAGTATTCTGGAGTTCTGACATTTCCTCGTTCGATGAGTTCCAGTACTTTACGGGCTTGACAAGCTTAGAAGAGTATGCTTTCCAGGATTGTTCGCAGTTGAAACACATCACTTTACCCGAGAGCATTACATCAATTAGCGAGTTCGCTTTCGACGGATGCATCAGTTTGGAATCAATAGAACTTCCAAAGACTGTGGAAAGCATCGGATATCTGGCATTTTATAATTGCTCCAAGCTTCGCTCTTTCTTCCTGCCTGCCAATGTTGGAAGTATTGAAGGTGCGCTGTTCTTCGGCTGCGCCAATCTGGTCTCTGTTGTGGTAGATGAAAACAATGCGGTGTATGACTCAAGAAACAACTGCAATGCGATTATTCAGAAAGACAACAAAGTACTTGTATCGTCCTGTTCTACGACCTCACTGCCTGATGACTTAGAGCAAATAGGCCCCATGGCTTTCGCGGGATTAAGTGTTAGTAGAGTCGAGATACCAGCTTCCATAAAAAGTATTGGTAAAGAGGCCTTCTATCAAATGAGCAACTTAAAGACAATAGTGATGAAGCACTCAGACCCATTTGCTTTTAATAAAATGTTCTTCGGCAGTTCATCTGGTTATCCGAGTAGCCTTACTTTGGAAGTGCCTGAGGGAACTATTGATGCATACAAGCAAAAGGGATGGAAGACCCTTGATGAAGGCGGTGTCTTTAAGGAAATCAGGGAGATTCCTGAGTACGACGCCAACGGCGACGGACAGACCACCATCGTCGACGTGACACGTCTGGTCGACAAGATCATCGGAAAGTGACTTTGGTCACTTTCCGATGAATCGGAATAACGTTTTCTCCATCACTTGTCTTATTGCCGCTTTTTCTAAAGAAAAAGAAGTCGGCATGCCCCTCTTGTAACCTTGTTTGGAGCAGATTGACGGCAAAATCAAAGAAGTTGTCGTCTTTTAACATTGTTTAAGGAGAAAAACAATGATTGTTAATGATTTTTTTGTATCTTTGTGACCGAAAACCTACGCCAGCTGGGAAATGATGATGAAGCTGGAAAATGAATTGAATAACCAAATGACATTTTAATAAAAAACTATAGCTATATGAGGAGACTACAACTGATCATCGCATCTATGATCGCAGTTCTCGGGGTTCAGGCCCAGTCGTGGTGGACACCCCTTGATCGCCATCGCTATAACGATGAAACTGTGGTCTATGCCGCTCTGGAGCTCAACAACTGGTCTGCCAGTTACAGCAACCAGCATTATCGTTTGGCTGCTTTCATTGATGACGAGTGCCGCGCTGTGGCCGACGCTCCGGTGGCGGGCGAGGACGGCAGCTCGGTTTTCGTGCTCCGTGTCGCTGGCGATCGCTCTGCCGATAAGGAGAAGACCATTCGCTTCGAAGTATGCTGGAAGGACAATACCTTTGGGCTCGTTTACGATGTGGCTCCCACCACGCCTGTCGTCTTCGACGGTGAGTCCTGGGGCCGCCCCTCTTCGCCTGTCGTGATGCAGGGAAAAGGCTACACTGGTGCCGCCTTGTTCAGATTTAACGAAGCCACCATTCAGGTCGGCGAGACCATCGACATCGCCAGCCTTTATCTGGACAGTACCATGCCCAAGTACGAGAGTATCACACTGAGCGATACTACTATTGCCTCGCTTCAGGGGACGGTGGTCACGGGTCTTCAGCCTGGGGAGGTGCGCTTCATTGTCTATTTCCCCGGCATCGCGATAGGTAATGTCATTAACGTCGTTCAGCCTGCTACTGCGCTGAACATCCTGAATGATGAGATTCGCGTCGACATCGACCATCCTGAGACCTTGCAACCCAAGGCTGAAGCCTGTTATGAGCTGCTGCCTGCCAACAGTGCTGATCACGTCACGTGGATCATCGATGATGAGACTATCGTCGGCTTCGATTCCCCAGGAGGTCAGCTCTAGGCTTTGGCTGTGGGACAAACTTATATCGAGCCAGTCGTGCTGGCTGCTGATGGCAGCATACGGCTGCGTCCTGCCGATGGCAAGCGCATCCACGTGATTGTCTATGAGAACATTCCCCTGCAGGCCTTTGCCGTCAGCATCGGGCATGTGGCCGTTGACGAGACCACTCCCATGACGCTGACCCCCATTCCCGCAGGTGCCACCTTCGACCTGTTGGATTTCGACATCAACCTGCGCAGCAGCTCATCGTCGTTTGCTGCCTACAAGCCTGTCGACATTCAGCTGCTCTCCCGCGAACCTCTTATATATAATATAACAGGACTCTTGCCTGGATGGGTAAACATAGAGATACAACCCAAGAACGTCGAGGACCACGAAGCCTACCCTGTTTATGCCGGCGGGGGAAGTGGTGAACTGTTCAGCGGCTTCAATGTCGACGAGCGGCTTGCATTCAGCGAAGGCTGGCAGTGGCGCACCAATCCCTATGGCACGCTCGATGCTTCGAATCTTGAGACAATCTTCGGCCCCTCGCTCGTCGAGGCGCGCACCCAGCAGGAGCTGCTCTACAACGACCCCGAGCTGGGCTACTTTGGCACCATCATGACTGGTGAAGGCATACCCCAAAACACTGCCTATAAGGTGAAAATGCAGCGTGATGAAGTCAGCTACATCGATAGTGGAAACGGTGCCGGCAGTTGGATGGTGGCACTTGAAGAGGGCTGGACATGGATTCCCTCCGTCTACTTCTACGACCGGCGACTCACCACTGCCTTCGATGCTGACGACCTGCCCGAGGGTACTGTCATCGTGTCGAAAGACCAAGGCTCGGCCGAGTGGAACGGCAGCGAGTGGGAGGGCGACCTTCAGGTGCTTCCCACGCATCAGAGCTTCCTGTGCTACTATCCTGATGAAACGCCTGGCCTGCTTAGCTACGCCTCAGAAGCCCTGATGGCACAGGGCCACGAAACGCCCGATGTTGGCACTACCGACCCGCTGCCAGCAGCTGCGCAGACGGCACCGGTCAATTCTTCACTCTTCACTCTTCACTCTTCACTTCAAACGACCGCCCGCCGTTTCCGCGACAACATGACGATGGTGGCCACTCTCAATTCACCATCCACCATCCACCTTCCACCTTCCTCCTTCCTCCTCGCCTACGTCGGCGATGAGCTGCGAGGAGTGGGTCGCCAGATCAACGGCCGCTATCATCTCACTATCCATGCTGATGGTGGTGAGCGTGTCAGCCTGCGTCTCCAGGATGCTGACGGTCGTGAGTGGCCTGTCGACGAGCAGTTCACTGTGAGCCAGCTGCGTCTCGGCTCGCTGCGCCAGCCCATGGCCCTCCATAGCCAGGCTTTGCTTCAGGGCATCGACGACGCTCAGCTGTCGTCACCCTCCGTTCAGCATGCTACGTATTACGACCTCCAGGGCCGGCGCGTGCTGCATCCTCAGAAGAATCACATCTATATTATAAACCATAAAAAAGTAAAGTTATGAAAAAGCTTTTAACGTTTTTGGCGTGCTTCATCGCAGCTGTTGGAGCATCGTCACAGGGCTGGGAAGTCGCACAACACACCGACAATCCCCAGGCCTACACCAACATCATGGCCGACCTCGTGGTAACCGGTGGTGATGATGTTTATGCAGGTAACTACACGATCGGTGTGTTCGTAGGCAACGAGTGCCGCCTGATTGTGAAGGACAACGACGCCACCGTTCTGCAAAATCAGAGTGACACTAAGTTCCTGTTGCTCCAAGTGCCTGGCAACTATGCCAATGTCTCTGACGATGGTAAGGCCATTACCTTCAAACTCTGTGACAGATTTTTGAAAATCTATGACATCACACCAGCCACTCCCGCAATCACTTTCCGCAGTGATGGCGACACCTATGGTGGCACGGGCTCCAGCGGTCGTGTTCAACTGGCGCTCACCCTCCCCACCACCATTACTTTCAACTCATTTGAGGTAGAGGTGGGAGAAAGCATCAACCTGCTGGACCAAATTGAGGTCAGTCCCACTGGGGCCAAGCTGCCCGAGAACTATACCTGGGTATTGCCTCCCGGCAATGTCGAATATGCCACTATCGAGGGCGACGTACTCACTGGTGTACATGTCACTACCAATCCCGTCAACATCTCTATGGTCTGCAAGGAAGGCAATCAGGAAACCCTGGCCAGCACCACCTTCACCGTCATTCAACATGCTACGGCCATCAACATCGTCACCGCTGAAATCGAAGTCTATAAGAACGGTGCAGAAGATCTTTCTATGTTTATGCGCAACTTGCTTGATGTGAGGGCCTACGAGCTTGTTCCTTCTGATGCCACCGATAAGGTGCTATGGGAGATCGATGACTCTTATATCAGCCAAGAAGCAGAGGATGACTGGACTCCCATCAAGGGCGGCACCACCCGCATTCGTCCCTACATAGTGAAGACCGACAACTCCAAGCTCTATCCCGTCACCCCCGCGTGGATTACCGTCAACATCATTGTCCCCATAGAGAGGGCCTATTTCCGCTGGGGTGCCGATAATGAAAACCCGACTTCGACCGAGGAGGTGTCGTTCAAGTGTAATGTGGGCGACGATATTTACCAACGTCTGGCCGACCGTGTGGTCATACTGCCAAACGATGTCGTCGACAAGACCTTTACAATTGGATTTGGCGAAGAATCCAACGAAAACATGTTTACTATTGGCACCGAATCTATCGTGGCCAAAAAGGCTGGCGAAACAACATTGGTCATTACACCTAAAGGTATTGATGGAGAGGACTACTGGTTCAAAGTCTTTATTGAGGTGTTCAACCCTGCCAAGACTATTTCTGCCGTAGAGAATCCGCTCATCATCGACAGCCAGACTTCGCTTGACGAGGCCGGAGCAGATATTTACGAAAACATCACATTTGGTCCTGCTGGCTCTGAACCCGATGGCGAAATCGTAGCGCTCGACGGTGGTGTATTTGAGGGTTCAGGTACTTTTGAAAGTATGGTCTTCAACATCTACTCTCCCGAGAAATTAGTGAGTGGCGAGACCACTGTCCGCGCCACCCTGAGTTGGAACGACTACAGCAACTACGACGGCACTGATGAAACTATCGTTGAGCAGACTGCTAGCGTGGAGTTTGTCGTCAACATCATTGATGTCCTCCAAAGTTTAGGCATCACTATCACGCCTGATAGCGATGATCCCACCAAAGGCACCATTACACTGACCCCCTATCCCGATACTGCTGTCTTTAGCTGGGATGACTATGGAGTTGGTTTCGAGAATGATGCCTACGGTGATTGGGAAGCACTCACTATCACCCCCAAAGATAATGGCATCTACGACTTTGTCGCATCGTTGCCTGGCGTTTGGCGTATCTATGTCGTTGGCGGGGGCTTTACCCCGAATTCATCTTATTCAACGCTCGTAGTGCCTGCCAAAGTGTCTCTGCAGAGCGGTTGGCAGTGGAAGAGCAACAATTGGGGAACTGTTTATGGTAATGAAGTGACTGATTTCTTTGGTGAGAACCTCATTGAAGCTCGCACCTACAACGATCTGCTCTACAACGATCCTGAATGGGGCTTCTGGGGCTCGATGATGGACTATGATCCTGACATGCAAATATTCGGAGGTATCGAGCAGGATCAGATGTACAAGGTGAAGATGAAGGCTGCTAAGGATAGCTATATTTCTGACGGCGGTATCCTTGAGTATCCAGGCGAATTTCTCTTCCCCGGATGGAACTGGGTAGGCTCGCCCTACTTCTACGACCGCACCATCGAGCATGCCTTTGAAGATATGGACATTGACGATGGCTTGGTCATTGTCTCTAAGGCCGACGGCCAGATTGAGATGTCTGATGGAGTATGGAATGGCAACTTGAAGGTGATAAAGAAGGGACAGGGTTATTACATCTATAATCCCACCGACGAAGGCATCTCGTTAAGCTTCAATGGTGAGGTAGGCCAGATGGATCAGGGCGATGAGACAGCAGCTGGTTCCCGCGCCATGCGTCGCAGTGTCTGGAGCTACGACCACACGCAGTTTGCAGGCAATATGACCATGGTGGCTAGCCTTCCCAATCTCGATAATCCTGAAAACTACACTATTGGTGCATTCGTCGACGGTGAATGCCGTGGTGAAGGTTCGTTTGACCGTGGCCTGGCCTTCATCACTGTCCACACTGATGGCGGTGAAGAAGTGTCGTTCCGCCTGCACAATGAGCTTACCAACGAATACTTCGACATCGACCAGACGGTCGTTTCTCGTATGCGCATCGGTTCGGTCAAGTCTCCCATGATGATGACCAGCAACAGCGTTGTCACAGGAATTGCTACAGTTGAGCGTTCAGTGTTCAACGTTGAGAGCTACGACCTCAACGGCCGTGCTGTCGACAACAACGCCAAGGGCATCACCATCCATAAGATGCAGGACGGCACCGTGAGGAAAGTTGTCAGGAAGTAACCGTATTGCTATCTAAGAATGCCGCTGCTCAGCGGCGGCATTCTTTACCTTTTTATAGAAAACTAAGTAAAAAAAACGACGTTATGATGAGCAGACACCGATACTCTCGCGCGTACATCATTATTTTATGTACCACTGTCGCGTTGTTCATCCCCACCCTTTGGTGGGGGCAGGGAGGGGCTTTTGCACAGAGCCTCTCGCAGAACACCATTTCGACCATCGCCAAGAGCGACCCGCTCATCATCACCGGCGCCGTGGGCACGCAAAACACCTACTACCACTCCTCCATCGGCAGCGGCTACCGTTCGCCATGGGGCAACTCCTTCTACGCCAACCTCAACGTGTCGGTCTACGGCATCTCGATGCCCTTTGCTTTCTACTACTCCAACAGCAACTCATCGTGGAACTTCCCCCACTTCTCGTTCCACATCGACCCCTCTTACAAGAACTGGCGCGGCCACTTCGGTCGCAGCAATATGGGCATGCATGCCTATATCATGAATATGTCGTTCAATGGCATCGGCTTGGAGTATAACTCATCCAAGCTGCGCGCAGGAGCCTTCTACGGCGAACTGCGCAATGCCATCAACGACGACCCCGAGAACCCCCTTGCCCGTCATCCCCAGTATCAGCGCATGGGCATGGGCATGAAGGTGGGCTATGGTTCGGGGCGCAATTATATCGATCTCTTCATTCTGCGCGCCTACGACAAGATCTCCTCTGTGAATGCCCGCTGGCACGACCAAATCGATCCGCAGGACAACGTGGCCGTAGCCGTCAAGGGCGGCTTGGGTGTGACTCGCTGGCTGTCGCTACGTGGCAACCTGGCCTGGAGTGCCTTCTCATCCGACAAGCGAGCCCAGCGCGTGCACACTACGGAGTTCGACCGCTGGGACAAGGTGTTCGAAGCCCGCTATACCTCCTTGATGCGCATCGCTGGCGACGTCAACGCTACCCTGTCGCTCAAAGGTTTCAACGCCAACATCTTCTACCGGATGGTGCAGCCCGACTACACTACGCTGGGCCTTTATTACACCTCCAACAACTATCAGTCGCTGGGCATCAGTGCCTCGACTTCCCTGTTTAAGAAAATCTCCCTCTCGGCTTCGTTCAGTGGCCAGGAGGACAACATAACGCGCCGTCAGCTCTACACCACTCGAGGCTTCGTCTACAACGCTTCGGCATCCACCTCTCTGGGCGACAATCTCTCGATCACTGCCGGTTACAGCGGCTACAGCCAGGTGCAGGCCGACGGAAAAGCGCACGTCAACGATACCACGCGGATCAATCGTATCATGCACTCCGTCTATTTCAGCCCGAGCTACGCCATCGATGGCGACGTGCTGGGGCATAGCTTCTCGCTGTCGACCAGCTACACAGAGAATTGCGACCTCAACCGTTTTGCTACTGGCATCAGCGATGTCAAGGCCTGGGCGGCAGGACTGAGCTACGCCCTCGACGTGAAACCCTGGGAGACATCCTTCATCACGTCGCTGAGCCATCAGACCTCAAAGGGCTACGACACACGCTACTCGAGCGACATTCTCTCGCTGTCGACGGGACGCTCGTTCCTCAAAGAGAAGAACCTGCACACCTCGGCCACTGTCTCATTCTGCTATAACGACATCCGCAACCAGCAGCGCAACCTTAGTATCGGTGCCGACCTCTCCGCCGGCTATACCTTGGCCAAGGTACACCAGTTCTCGCTGTATGCCGGCTTCAACAAATACAGCGACACCAACCTGTCGGCCGACCAGTCATCGATGGGAACCACCGAGATCAACATCTCGCTGGGCTACAACTACACCTTCTCCCTGCTGCAACTCAAACGCAAGGCTGACGGCAAGAAAGAGTAAGAAAGACAACAAAGACATTTAGAGTCCCTTGATAAGGGACGGCTATAATGCAGGGATATAACAAAAGAAAACAAAGACAACAAACGCGATATGAACACGATGAACAACCACCATAGGAGACTCACATGGGTTAAGAGAATGCTGGCACTGTCAGCATTGCTGCATTGCTCATTTCTCATTCCCCACTCCTCATTGATAACAGCTCAGGAGGTCACGCTGCAGGTAACGCCCGTGCAGCAGGTGCTGCCACCACGTCCCGGCGAGTATATCAACAACCTGGGCCGCTTCTTCCGCGTCACTATCATCAACAACACCGATGTGCAGCAGAATCTCTATTTTGGCATACAGATTCAGCAGAAGTTCCCGGACGACGTAAAGTGGCTGTCCACCAACGTCGAGACGATGCACATTCCCCAATCACCTATCATGCTAGGGCCCAACCAGCACAAAACGCTGAACTCTATTGAGCTGAAACATCTGTTCGATCACTTCGACTCACATGATATCTATGTTAAGGAAGGCCGCTACAAGAACATCCTTGACAACGACTTCGGCCTGATGGACGAGGGCCAGTATGAAATGCAACTCACGGCCTATAAATGGAATACAGAACTTAGTACCCCTGTGGTTTTGAACAACCAGACCGACGGTCTTTGCCTGTTTAATATCTGCTACGAGGCCGAGGCACCCAGGTTCATCACTCCCAACCTGGCGTTTCATGATGGAGGACTGGGCGAATTGCAAATCGTCAATATCGAAAAGACAACCCCTCGTTTTGAGTGGATGGAGCCCACGCTGAACTGCAATGCAACAATGGTGCAGTGGCAGTACGATATCCGCTTCGTCGAACTAGGCAGCATGACACCTGACGAAGCCATGGAGTCGAACACCATCACGTTCCTTGAAAAACAGAGCCTGACGCTGAACAACTATACCATACCTGTCGCATACGTCACGCAGATGATTGCTGATTCAGCAGCCATCGGCAAAGTCTTTGCTATGCAGGTGGTGGCTCATACGCCCTATCAGAGTCAGAATGCGCTCAATGTGCCCATCATCAAGAACGAGGGTAAAAGTCCTATCGTGCTCTTCCGACTCATCGACAAAGCGAATATGAAAGAAAACTCTATGTCGGGCAAGGGTAAGGGAATCGAGGTGGACAGCACTTCCATCGACTCGATGTACGTCTTTGAGCAGCCTACTCTCACCTCCCCACAGTTCCCCAGAAACTATTCCAGATTGGTCTACATGGGTGACAGCATTAAGGTGGAATGGCGCAAAGCCTGGTTTGCCGGTGGTAGAGGTGAACGGCAGGATACCGTGAAATTCGACTACGACGTTTGCCTTTATACGGGCAACTCAGCCGCCTCTAAGGAGGTTATCTTCAAGTCGAAGCCCATTTACCAAAAGAAGACACAGGCTCTGGAGGACACCATCAGATGGGACAAGCTGAAGGACAAGGTGCGTCAGGGCGACTATCTACTGCTACGCGTTAGAGCCACATCGCCCAATACAAAGTCCCTGCGTATGCTCAGCGACTCATTGAATTACATGGACTTCGCTTTGAGCACTCACTTCAACGAGGACTACCAGTGCGGCAAGGATAACATCAAGTTCGACAACCAGACGCTTATCAGCGAGAAGCCCGACAAGAACCAGTCCATCAAGATTGGACAGTTCTACCTTACCCTCGACGAGCCTGAGTTCGTGGAGTTTGACAAAAAGGAGAAAACACTCAAAGGACGTGGCTATATCCGTTGGAGCCCCAAGGCCGACAACTATTTCAACTTTAACGCCCGTGTGGCCGTGAAGTTCGAGAACCTGAAGGTCAACACCAACTTTGAGGTTATAGATGGCAAGTGTGTCACCTATCCCATGAGCGAGGACAAGAACCTGCAGGGCTTTAACGACGAACAGTTCGTCGACTCGCTCTTCTCCTTGGCCAGTCTCGATAATATTTACGGTTCCCTTGGCATTCCTGAGGAGGTTAACGTCCTAGTGAAGAGCCAGCTGGGCGACAGTCCCGACGATAAGCTGAAAGAGGAATCGCAGAGTTTGGCCAAAAGCTACCACTTAGGTAAATACTACTCTGAATACAAACGTGCCGGCAACCGGTGGGACGATTTCATCCAGCATGGCGATGCCATCGACCTCTACTTCCCAGTAGAGCTGCCCGACGAGATCAAACAATTCCTACCTAAGAGCTTCGACGTTCAGATAGGCTGCATGCAGTTCACGCCGCAGTCGGCACAGATGAACCTCATCGGCGAGATTGCCTTGCCCAACAGCGACGTGTTCGACGGACAGGACGTGCTCATCTTCGGAGCACCGCGCCTCTGCATCACGCCCGACAAGTTCTTCCCCGAGGAAGGTGTGCTTGCCCTGCTGAGCAACTTCCCGCTGAAAGACCCTAACAGCGACTTCAAGATGACGTTCAAGGCACCCTCGGAGCCCCTCGATCCCGCTCCTGGCGACGGTTGCTTCCTGCGTTGGGATGACGACGGTTTTGCCGGTCTGGGCCTTGAGATTGCCATGACACTGCCCAACACCAAGCGTGTGATTGATGGAAAAGCACAAGACAACATACCTGCCTTGCTCGACCTGAAGGCAGTTGTGGAGGGTGGTGACGATGCCGCTGATTTCATTGCCACCGGCACATTGTCACCCTTTGAGGTGACCGACCTGCCCGGCTGGACTTTCACCGCTGGCGAGGATGTCATCTTCGACTACAACATGAGCCGCAACGACCGTCTGATGCCGTCAGGCACTGAGGTGAAGAATATGTTCCCGCAGCAGACCTATAACGAGAAGACCAAGAAATGGGAGACGGGCAAGACATCCACTTTCGACTTCAAACAGTGCGGCTACAGCGTAGGTGAGGACGAAGAGTCGTGGAAGACCTGGCAGGGTGTGTTCATTAAGGAGATCAGTGTAGGCTTCCCCAAGTTTGCCGTATTCGGAGGCGAGGAGCAGGGTGCCACCATCGGTGCCCGCAACATGCTTATCGATGCCTCAGGCATTAGCTGCCAGGTGTTTGCCGACGACATCCTCAATGCCGAGACAGGCAAATGCGGAGGATGGAAGTTCACGCTCGACGAGGCCTCGGTCACTTTCGTACAAAACAAGTTCGACAACTGCGTCATCCGAGGAGGTTTCGGCGTGCCACTCTTAGGTAAGGTGGCCCAGGAGAAGGCTGCTGCCGAAAGCGACAAGGGCAATGGCAAGGGTTCTGGAAAAGCTGGAAAGGAAGACGGCAAGCAGGACACCGATGTCGAGTATGTCTGTGAAATACGTCACCTCACCAAGCCTGACCTCGTATCCTATGAGGTATGGAACAAGGAGGGCACAAAGAAAGAAACACGTTATCGCTCGGAGTACGACGACAACCGCATGGCCTATGTCTTCAAGACCACCAACGTGGATAGCAAGGCGCTGACCATGAACTTCGTGCTTGGCGACCTGACGCTCCCCCCTGAACAGACTTACTTCCTTGTGGAGGCTAAGGACAGTGTCATCGGAGGCAAGAATGACACCTATACGCAGGTGGAGCTATGCATGGCAGGCGACATCACCATTGCCGGCACTGAGGGTGTGAACAGCCGTCTGGCCGACATCAGCAAGGCTCTGCCATTGAAGCTGAAGCTGCCCGGCATTCACTTCACCAAGATGCGCCTGTCGAACAAGAAAGAGAGCGAGTGGAAGAACCTGGGCCTCGACGGTGGGTTGCATGCCAATCGCTTAGCCAAGGAGAAAGCACAGGGCAGTGGCAAGGAAAGCCTGCTCAGCTATACCTTTACCGAGGGCAACGAAGTGGAACTCGAGAAAGGCAGTTGCTACTTCAACTACGGCGAATGGTCGTTCGCTTCGGATGCCAAGAATTTCGGACCCTTCAACCTCAATCTCGAAAAATTCAAGCTGGGCTGCGAGAACGACTCACTCACGCTTGACGTCATTGGCAAACTTGGTCTCATTGAGGATCAGGTCAGTGTCAGTGCAGGCATCGGCATCGGCTCCAAGCTGCATCGCGATGGTGGCATCAAAAATATCAGCGAATGGTATCTCAGCGACGGTAAGGTCACCTTCAAGGAAATTGCCGTGAATGCCGACTTCACCGGCCTGACCCTCGAAGGCAGACTGGCGCTGCAGGACGAGTCGGGCAAGGACCAAGGCTATGCTGGATCGCTGAAGGTGGGCGTGGCCGAACTGTTCAAGGTGAGTTGTGAGGGCGGCTATTTCAAGGACCGTGATGATGAGAGCAAGAAATGGGGATATTTCATTTGCGACCTGGAGCTGGATGCCCGCATGTCGGTCATTCGCTTCGACCCCATCGTCGTCACCCGCATCAGCGGAGGCTTCTACATCAACTGCAAACCCGACATCCCCGACTATGTACCCGGCAGTAAGTTGGGTATGGGCACCAACCGTGGTGGCATACCGAAAAAGTCGATGGGCTCTATCGGTGTCACATTCGGACTCGCCTTGGCGGCCACCAGCGGTGAGGAGACCCTCAAGGGCTGCATGGACATGACCGTGGTCTATGACCGGAAACACAAGTGTGTCAGCACGTTCCAATTCCTTGGCAACATCAATGCACTCAGCGGACTCATCGATTCCGATGTAAGGCTCATCTATATCAATGAGAAAGGAGAAGGTGACAGAGCCAACGATACCCGAAACCGCTACCTCTGCCTGAACATCACCACCACCATCGGCATCGATACCAACGAACTGACTGAAGCCATATCGAATGCCACGAGCGAGCTGGCATCCATGAAGAGTGAGCTCAACGCTTTCAACAGCCAGCTGTCGAAGTTTACCGACAATCCTTATGGCAGTTTGAAAGAGATGAACAGCGACTACAGCAACAAGTCTGGTGAGAAGGCAGAGAAGAAGATTGACAGCGAAGACATGAGCGCTGCCGACAAGGCCCGCTTTGAACAAAATGCCAAGAGCACGGAGAATAAAGCGGGACAAATCAAGGCAGGACAATATGTCATCCCGCTGGAGATAAAATTCACATGGCGTGAAGAGTACGTGAAAAAGAACAAATGGCATGTCTACCTCGGTGAGCCGGTTAAGGACAAACGCTGCAAGTTCACTTATCTCGACTATAAGGACGACCTTATCACCGTGAACATCGGTGCCGACGGCTACCTCTGCATCGGCAACGAGCTGCCCAACAACGGCCAGCTGCCCGCAATTCCGTCAGAGGTGACTGAGTTCCTCAGTGGTCATAAAAATAGCAGCACCTCGCTGGGTGGTGACCTGAATAAGGTGAACAACTCGCGGGCAAAAGTCGTCAGGGATCTCCTGAACTCTGCCGATGCCAAAGGCGGCGTGATGCTCGGTGCCTCAGCATGGGGATTCATCGATGTCGATCTGGGACTTTTCTACGGCTATCTGCATGCCATCGGCGGTTTTGACGTGTCGCTTATCAATTATGGCAACCCACAGTATTGCAACAATTACGGCGGTTACATGGGCTACAAGAATTGGTATGCTACAGGGCAGCTATATGCCTACATGGCTGCTGAGATGGGATTGCGCATCAAGCTGGGCAAGCTCATCGATGAAGATGTCAACCTGGTCAATGCCGGCATCGGAGCCTTGCTGGAGATGGGTATGCCAAAGCCCACCTGGCTGGAGGGCAGCGCCCGTGTGAAGGTGAGTCTGCTGGGCGGACTGGTGAAGGTGGACAAGAACTTCTCGTTCACGGCAGGCGACAAGTGCGTTCCTTTCCGTGGTAACGCCCTTGACGACTTTGCCCTTTTCGGTGAATGCAATATTGCCAGCGACAGTATCCAGGAGGGATGGGCTGTGGAAAACGCCATCAGCGTGAGCCGCGCGCAGTCGGCCATCTTTGAGACCTATGCCGGACTGGGTGAGGCCTACCGTCTCTATGACCCATCTACAGGAGGAGAACTATCCACCGACACTGGCTTGGACGAGGAGCAGCTGAAGGCATACGCATCGCGCACCTATATCTTCGACATCAACAAAAACCAAGTGCTGGCGGAAGACGGCAAAGCCAACATTAACGACAACTTAGGAGCCATCCTCTACGAACTCGATCCCAACAAGACCTACAGTCTGCTGAAAAGCTGGCGAGGCAGAGGACTTGCACCATATCAAAGGGCAGCGAAAGTCTACCCAACAAGTAAAGATGGTATGTCAGGAATTGTCGGGTCAGGTGAAAACCACTGGAACAACGCCATCATGACACGCTGGATGAAGAAACAGGATCTGAATTCCAAGGCCATCAGCTTTAATGACATCACAAAATCCAACTATGAACTTGACGAAAGCATGCGAAACGTCAAGTTCTGGGAAGGTGGCTCTGCTGACGATGAAGGGGGTGTGACCTGGACAGGTATGCCTGAGCTATTGAAAGACTGCAAGAAAACAGGAGTTAGCATCGTGGAGACAAAGGGACGCAGGTTCCACATCAAGATGCCGAAGCTGGAAGCAGGCCGTCTCTATATTCTCGAGCTCAATGGCCAGGCTTTTGAGATACTCAATGGTAAACGTGTTTGGACAAAGATGACCACCAAACATTATGATTATAAGAAACAAGCAGATGTGTTAGAACAACACAATGTGCGCTGGGAACAGAAGAAGCTGTTCTTCTTCCGTACAAAAGAAGATGATACGGAGGATCTGCCCGAACAGATTCTTGACCTGCAGCCCTACGTGGCACTGGCCTATCCGTCGTACGGACAGAACCAGCTGTTCAACGACTATGCTGAAATGAAGACCACAATGGCGAACCAACATGATATCGAACTTCCCACCATTGCTCTCAACACCGACATTCGTAGTGCCTTCAAGAAAGGCAAGCTGGAGTGGGTGCTCGCCAGCACCAGAACGGAAGGATATAGCAGAGACAAGAGTACTGGCAATGCGAAGAACATAGCCTCGACCAATGGTAAAATAGAAACCATCGATAACGACTGGATAGAGACCGAAGGCGGAGGTGTGAACATGCAGCCCAAGCAAAAGTTTGATGTAAATGATGTATGTAAAAAGTTCCAGTTGCGCCTGCAATATACCTACCAGATACCTGTGAAGTGCTCAGTCTACTATACAAAGAACGGGCAGAGAGTGATTGGCGACGATACCGGCACAGCGGCTGCTTCTCTCCTTTTTAATGAAAACGAATACTTAACCTTCGACGAGAGAGCACACGTCTGCTACGATGTCATAAAAGATTTAGCACAAAGCATGGGGATAGATGACCCCTTTGAAGGAAAAGACTTTAACAGCATGACTCAAGAAGAGAAAGTCAACGCTGCTTTTACTGCAGGCATCTTAGCGATGATTGCGTCGTCTGGCAATACCGATGCTGGCAACGAATTCATCAGGTCTTTCGAAAACTATGTCATACCATATCTGGACGATGATTTCATCATACGAGAGGAGGTATGCGAAAAAGACACCACGGTCAACCTGATGCAACTGCATCTGAGCACCGACGGCTTTAACTGGTATTCGCCCTATCTGATAGGCAACAACCACACGGAGCTGCGTCCCTATGAGCGGCAGTTTGTGGGCATGGCACCTGCTGGAGGTCTTCCTACTATTAGTTATTATCCCACGCTTGTCTCTTACCTACCCATGTATAGCGACAATGGATTGATTTACGAAGATAGCAAGGATGCCTTGCGTAGGAAAGACCCATACGTCTACCTGTCCTACCTGTCCAAATGGGTGTTTGTAGGCGACCGATCATTGAACGCCTATGGCTTCGACAACGTGAAGGTGCCTAACTCTTCCGAGTCGCTCACCTTCAACTACAACGGTCACGACATCAGCGGCTCGCTCATCGAAGGCGGTTCCTCACGAGGTCTGAACAGATACATCTCACTCAGCATGTACAACGACATGTATGGAGCCTGGAAGAACAGCTGGTGGGATCATCAGAGCAGCAAAGATGTAAACGAGGCCAACCAAAGGATAAGATACCCGTTGCCATTGTATATCGACGAAGATTGGGGCTTGACTACCCTCAACCAGAACGGTATCACGCCCCAATACGAGAAGATGCCAAACTGGGTGTCGAGAAGCTCTTACTTGAAAAACCTTGACCAGGTCAGCAATCTGGCACTCGACTATGCCGCCCCCTACTTCATAGCGGCTGCCTTGAGCGACAAGATGAAGGAGATCTGCGACAACCTGATGAAGAGGTTCCATAAAGCTTCCTTCACTGCCAAATCGAACGATGATTTCAAAAAAGCATTGAACGAGCAGATGCAGAACTTCCAGGATGTGCATCGGGGGCAGTATCTGACTGTCGAGAGCCGTGGATTCTCAGTGAGAATACCCTACTACCAGTTCCCGCTCATCTTTGGCGACTGTCTGAAAGGTAAGAATCCGTATACTGACGATGACATCAACCTGGGCAGTGACTTCAGCAAGTCGATAAGCGGCAGCTATAACAAATACCGTGATGACGACAAGAGGAGCAACGTCATGTTCTTCCGTCTCTGCGGAGGCGTGCCGTTTGCCAAATTGAACGACAACGATTACAATGACTATTCAACCTATAGTATTTTGACGACTGATGACTACGAGACGTATGCTCAGAATTATATTGATGCGACTAAATACTTAATCAAGAAAGGCGCGAAAAACAGTTGGACTGGAGATATAAAAAAACTGTTCCCAGATTATGACAAATATGAAGAAACAGCAATAAAAGCTACAAAACTAACAGTTCAAGACTATCTATCGACAAAGAAGGATGACAGAGCTGTCTATAGGAAGGTGAACTTCGAACGCTTCTCGCCCAAGAAGGGCTTGCAGGCTGTCACAAGTTTCAATGCATCAGTCTACCGCCTCAATGCCTACAACATCAGTACAGGTCAATACACCTACAGCTCTGACTGCGGATATGACAAACTACAATCCGAGGGCGAAAGAGAAGGTGTCAGACGTTGTGATGGCGGCTCGCGTCTCTCCGAATGGATTAATTCGTACAACATGCCTGAAGTGCGGGTAAACGGATCAAAGGTTAGCGTAAGCTATGAAGACCCTGAATAATCGTCAATTGATTGGTAATATGAGAAAAGCAAACAAGATACTTATGGCTACAGCGCTCCTCGCAGGGAGCCTCAGCCTGCAAGCACAGGAAACGGCCGACAGCACCGTTACGGAGGTCAAGACCGACACCATTATCTATGATGCACCTCTGCTGACCACGAAGATACAAGCCGCCGTGCGGACCTACGGCGACAGCATCATGCTGCGATGGGTGCCCGAGGATTACGTATCGTGGAAATACCTCTGCGACTTCGGCGTGAATATCCTCCGTGTGGAGAAGGGCAGCATCGACCTCGACACGCTGGCCTGGCAGTTCAAACCGCTCTCGCTGGAAGGTTTTCAGGCCAAGTATGCGCCAAACGACTCGAACGCGCTGGTGGCCATGGGAATACTCTATGGCGAAAACCGCCTGCAGCCAGGACAGACAATGAACAAGCCCGGCTCGCTAGAAGCCAGCATGGAGTTCAACACCGAGCAGGACATCTCCTTCGCTTTTGCCATGTTAGTGGCAGAATGGCGTCGCGACCTGGCACAGGACATGGCCGTGGGATTCATGGACAAGAACGTGAAGCCAGGAGCCATCTACGAATACTATGTGCAGCCCTCACAATGGGAGAATGGTGGCGTGCTCATCTTCGAGCCGGGCGTAGTGGAGAACGTCGAGAACGTGCCCTACGTGCCAGAGCCCTACGAGCCGAGGATGACCGACTCGCTGACAACGCCTAGGCGGCACATACTCGGGTGGTGGGACGGCCAGCATTCCAGCTTCGAGATTGAGCGGCGCTATTGTGATCTCCCCTCCAACGGTGAGTCTGGACAGTGGCAACGCATCAACACGAAGCCCTACGTCTCGATGATGGAACAGCCACAGGGAGTGAACTACCAAGCCTTTGCCGACTCGGTGCCCCAGTTTGGTGTCTATGAATATCGCATCATAGCCCACGACCCCTTCGGTGAGCTCACCCCTCCGTCGCCCACCCTGAGGGTCAACGTCTACGACAATGAGCCGCCTCGTGCTCCGCAACTCACCCGCATACTGCTGGAATATCCCGGCGAGAAGCTCACTGACAAGGTTATGGCCCACTTTTACTGGCAGAAGGATACACTGGAGGCCGATGTCAATGGCTACATCATCTATTATAACGAACAGGGCGAAGATGGGGAATGGCTGACGCTAACCGACGACATGATCAGCCCCACAGACACTACGACCGTCGTCGACGTGACTGGCCGCAGGACGTGCATGGTCTATATTTCGGCAGTAGACCAGTCGGGCAACGAGGCACCGTCGTTTGCCCAGCTGCTCGAACTGCGCGACTACCAGGCTCCTGCTGCTCCCGACTCGCTGCGTGCCCGGCTGGTGCCGCTGAACGTGAACCAGCTGATGGGTAAGGATAGCCGATACGGCTATGTGATCCTCGACTGGAAGCCCAAGCCTGAGGATACCGACATCCGCTATTATGACGTGGCCTTTGCCAACGACACAACCCATGTGTTCCTGCTACGCAACGAGGGCGGCATACGTGAGCGAATGTTCCTCGACTCGCTCGTCCTCGATGCTAACCAGAAGTATATCTATTATCAAGTGCGAGCCGTCGACAACTCGAACAATATCGGCCCTTGGAGCCCGTGGATAGAGGTAAAGCGCCCGCATATCACACCGCCCACCACGCCCCATATCGACACATCGCGACACAGCGATGAGGAGGGCATGCACATGGAGTGGATTGTGGGAATGGATGCCGATATGGACTACCACGTGGCCTATCGCCGATGTGGCGAGAACAGCCCGTGGGAGATGATAGGCCGCTACGATGCCGACTCGCTGAAGGCCTGTGGCTATCGCATCATCATCGACGATAATCCGTCCTTCGACCGTGAGCAACGCTACTACTACTTCATTGAAAGCTTCAACTCCTCGCCCTACTCATCGAAGAGCCTGGCTATCAGTTGGCTGCACCAAGGACCGAAGGTACTGACCGTCGGCATCGAGCTGGCTGGCGACTATATAGATAAGGAGAAGCTGACGCGCTTGGTGTGGAACGCAGGCAAACTGCCTTTCGACGCCCCTTACTACTACTGCATCTACCGCAAGGGACCTGGCGACGAGAAGTTCCGCTTCATGGTCAGCCAGCCTTCCGACCAGACTGAATATACCGACCAGCTGCTACGCAAGGGCGAAGAGGCCGAATACTATGTGATGATACAGTGGCGCGACGGACGGCAGAGCACGGCGTCGAACGTGGTGAAAGTAACCCACCCCTAACCCCTCCCAAAGGGAAGGGAACTTGAATGGATTTCTACCCTATTTAAAAAGAAGCAGAATATGGACAGAAAGAAGATACAACAAAAAATAGTAAAGGCTTACCTATGGCTCGTTACTATCTTATCCCCCCTCCCGTGGGGAGGGGTCGGGGGTGGGTGTTTGCTCTGCTCCTGCGGTGAATACTGGGAAGGAGGCGAACCAGTGAAGGCCCGAAAGATGACCCTGGGCCGAAAGGTGGTAAACCTGATGGTGGGCGACCGCTATCGCATACCTGTGATCTTCGAGCCCGACACGCTGTCGAACCGCTCTGTATTCTGGCTGACGGAAGACACGAAGGTGGCTGTCGTAGAGAATGATACCGTCGTCGGTATCAGTCAGGGGTTGACGCGAGCCTACGCCCTGAGCGTCAGCGACCTCCAGACCGACACCTGCTGGGTAAATGTCCTGCCAGAGATGTATCTCAACCCGAAGAGCTATCCCTACGACATGGTCATCTATGCCGATGTCACCATCCACGGCCACAAGTACACCAAGGCCGATGAGGACTCACTCATCGTCGCGGCCTATATCAACAGTGAGCTGCGTGGCATCGGCAAGATGCGGGAATGGAAGGGACGCGACTATATGGAGATTCGCGTATACAGCCCCTTCCGCTATGGCGGTGAGATTTCCCTGCGCTGCTACTATCGTGGCATGGGCTTGGTGGAGCTGTTTCCCAATACGTTTGAGTTCGACGGAGATACCTACGGCACACTCTCGAATCTTATACAACTCACGCTCGATGACAATGCTGAGGAGCTATGGCCCGACATTGATCCAGAAGACAACAATCCCTATATCGAAGTGCCTGACACAATACAAGGTGCGATAACCCCTAATGTGGAATAACCACTAAAAACCAGATTCACCATGAACAAGCTATTGTTATATTTCAGCACCGCCGCAGTGACAGTCATGCTGGCTTCGTGCAATCTTTTTATTGACGATGAACTGGACGAGAATTCTGAGTTTAAGAATGTGCCTGTGCATACGGGGGTGGGTTACGACGAGCCTGTAACAACCAATGAAGGTGGCTGCGAAGTCACCTACCAGTATAACAGCGACGTGCGCGTTCTCAGCCAGGAAGACCAGGACCGCTATATCGTCTATGCAGCGAAAGACGGGGCCAACTGCTTCGCTGAGGTTCATTACTCGAAAAACACACCAGCCGACAAGCTGCCAGTGCCGGGCGAGATTTTGCTGAGCACCGTCACCGAGCGTTTCCCCTGGGGCTGCAACCACCGTGTGCACTATTGCATCGAGGAGGATAATGTCTACAGATATATCCTGGGCTTTGCCGCTCTTGACGAGACCTTCAAGGAACTCGACATCAATGGCAACATCAGTAACGATGGTAAGGATGAATATGTTATACCAGCAGAAGACTTCATTGTAGATGACGAGGAGACTGACACCATTGCAGCCACGCGTTCAGACTGGTCGATAAACGTAGGCATTGCAAAAATATCGTGGGACGGTGATACCATTCAGACAGACATTCCATTTATATGGACACCAGGACAGATAGAGTATAAAGGAGGCTATGGGTCGGCCACTCTTGAATGGCAATCCAACTACAAAGAAAATTTCAATTTCGACCATTTCAGCATAAAGAAAAGAAATTTCAAAATGAAATACACAATGGTGCAACACGAGAAATTCTCACTCAGTGTAGCTGGTGGTTACACCCATAATGGACGTTTGTTCAGAGTGCCACTGGTACGAGGTAAGGCCATTGTGATACCGACACCCGCACCGATTGTCTTGGTGCTATTCCTCAATGCAGACTTGTCTCTTGATTTCGATATCAACGCTTCTGTGACATGGACAAAGGAGACGAAAACCAAGACTACCTATGACATTGACCTTGTACCTGGCTTTATGGAACTTCCTACCGTCAAAGAAACAACGGAGAAACTGATTGACAAACCGCTATCCTTCGGGAATTTTGCCTTAGAATCCTCACTTACTCTGAGCTCGAAATTGATAGTAGGCCTTGGCATCTATGGAAAAGTCTTATCAGTCAGGCTTATACCAACACTAGCCTTGACGATAGCATCAAAGGTGCCGTTAGCTGAGAACAATGGCAGTAGTACTTATAACATATCAACGAAAGAGGGAGTGACCTTAACATTAGATTTTATCTTAACCATAGGTGTCTACTTAGACCTAAAACTGAAGGAGATCTTGGGGAACGTCTTTATTTTTGGCGATGACGTGGACAAGGCAAACTTAGAGGCAATGGAGGCCGATGCAGCAAAAATGAGTGAATATTATAAAGATGTGGTAGACAACCAGAATGAATCATTAGACCCCAAAAACAAAAAATACTACAAGAAAGGCGAGGGTCATGAGGAAGAAGATGCTGGTCTGGCAACATCATTTAAATGGCATATCCTTGGCCCGTATACCACACCCTGGTTCCCCACCATTCATGACAACTCGTTCGCAATTGTCAGGGGCTGGGACAAGGAAGCCCAGAAGATGACGTTTACTGCCCAGTATACCATCGATAAGCTTGGCATCATAGCAGCAGGCACTGGTGTCTGGTTCGTTCCATGCATCAACATCACCGAAGGTGCCAAGCAAATAAAGACAGTATATCCCACTGAAGGAGGCAAGAGTGCCAAGGTGAGAAGCGGCCACACCTACTATTTCAATCTTCCAGAGTTGGATGACGATAAAACCTATATGATATGGCCTGTCTATTACAACCATCAAGCTTTGAACACCTCGTCAGTTCCTTCCGCCCTTGACAAGGGCCTGTCTTTCTGTCTCACCACTCCCAACTTGTCCATCATCGATGTTAAACCCACCGACTTAAAATATGAGGGGGAAGTTTTCCATGACGATTACACTTATTGTTACAATATCTCTGTAG